>Ga0222644_1000006_pt1 | contig 254004 bp, 209 predicted proteins | sample AntAcemetagen291_FD_179800 | JGI IMG/M metagenome (GOLD analysis project Ga0222644, IMG submission 179800) | Saline water microbial communities from Ace Lake, Antarctica - #291 | ecosystem: Environmental > Aquatic > Non-marine Saline and Alkaline > Saline | place: Antarctica: Ace Lake...
AAAATGGTATGAATTAGACCCAAAAATATTTAAAGAAAATCCGCTAATATTTAAAAATAAAATTCTAAATTTGAAAATAACGTAAGCAAGTTGAAATAGGAACAACCTTGTGAAACTTAACAATTAACAACTTCTTTCACATACTTAAAAGTATCATTAAAAAGCACTACAAATGCCGCAGACAAATACATAAATGTGACTTGTTTTCCTTTTATAGGAGTGTGCACAACAGGTGAATGAAAAGCCACATCGTCTTCTAAAATTTCTAACAATTTAACTGTATCCTGATTTAAAATAACAGAGTGCCAAATTTCAAGGTTTGTATTCATTTAGGGTTGTTTTAATCCTAAAGATAGTCCTTTTTGAATCATAAACTGATAAGAAGCTCCATGTTCATTTGGAATATCACCTTCCAAAATTGCTTCTTTTATCGCTTCTTTTATTTGCCCTATTTCTCTACAAGGCTTTAAATTAAAAGCTTCCATAATTTGCTCACCTGTAACTGGAGGTTGAAAATTACGAACTTTATCTCTTTTTTCTACTTCTTTAATCTTGGTTCTTACTAACTCAAAATTTTCATGATAACGTTTAAATTTCTTCGTATTTTTAGTAGTAATGTCAGCTTCACATAAGGTCATTAAAGAATTAATATCATCACCAGCGTCAAAAACCAAACGTCTTATCGCAGAATCTGTTACTTCGCTTGCTAAAACAATGGGACGCGAACTTAACAACACCATTTTCTGAACAAATTTCATTTTGTTATTCAGTGGCATTTTTAATCTTTTAAATAATTTATAGACCATTTTTGAGCCTACAAATTCATGCGCATGAAACGTCCAACCAACTGTTTTACTAAACTTTTTTGTAGGAGCCTTACCAATGTCATGCAATAAAGCCGCCCACCGTAACCAAACATCATTGGTGTTTTCTGCAATATTATCTACAACTTCTAGCGTGTGGTAAAAATTATCTTTATGTTTTTGGCCCTCAACCTCTTCAACTCCTTTTAAAGCTATTAATTCAGGAAGAATTTGTAGTAATAAACCTGTTTCTTCTAAAAGTAAAAAACCAATAGATGGTTTTGCTGATGACATAATTTTATTTAATTCATCAACAATTCGCTCTCTTGTAATTATCTCAAGTCTTTTCGTATTTTTACTGATTGATGAAAGAGATTCAATTTCAATTTCAAAATGTAACTGCGTTGCAAAACGAATGGCACGCATCATTCTTAAGGGATCATCAGAATAGGTAATATCAGGATTTAAAGGAGTTCTTATCATCTTATTTTCTAAATCCTCCATTCCGTTAAACGGATCTAACAATTCACCAAAATCCTCCTCATTTAAACTTAACGCCAATGCATTTATCGTAAAATCTCTTCTATTTTGATCATCTTGTAAAGTTCCTTCTAAAACTTGAGGATTTCTACTTTCTTCAGAATAAGATTCTTTTCTTGCGCCAACAAACTCGATTTCTATTTCTTTATACCGCAACATTGCTGTGCCATATGTTTTAAAAACCTGCACTTTTGGTTTATTTGGTAATAAACTTGCTACTTTTTCTGCTAAATCAATTCCACTTCCAATGGCAACAATATCTACATCTTTTGCCGTTCCTCTTTTTAAGAAAAAATCACGCACAAAACCCCCAATTACATAACTTTCTATTCCTATTTCTTTTGAGGCATTAGATATTACACTAAAAATTTCTGATGAAATTGCTTCTGTATACTTCATATATTTACTTGTCACTAATTCAATGAAATTAATTGTAAAAACTGAATAGTTTTAATTTAATAATAAGGCTTCAAATTTTAAACAATTAAAATACTTAAGAATTTTTTCGCTTTACTTATTTTTATTCTTTAAAAAAACAAATTTATCGTTTTCTGAACTTTTAATCATCAATTGATAAAAGAAAATTGCAACAACATTTAGGTTTTTTTACTTTACAAAATAAACTTTTAAAGGATATCGTTAAACTATTGATAGATATAAGAGTTAAATATTTTAATATACTTGTACTAAAAACTTTTAAAAAAGAGTTTATCTGATCAAGCAAATGCATATTTAATATCAAAAAGGCCAGAAAGTAAATAGGCATTTTTTTAAAAGATACTTAAAAACACAGGATTAAATTTTAGAGGATACATTTAAGAGAAAAACTTTTTGTTTATTTAAAATAATACTAAAAATAGTACCTTTGTTATATTAAATGAAATATATGTTTAAAAAATTACCGAATTATATAAAATACATCTTTACATCTATTTTTTTTTCATTTCTTTTTGTTACTCTTTTTAGAGTAATTTTCTATCTTTATTTCATAAAACTAGAGGACACATCTACAACAGAAATACAAAAAGCTATTTTTCTAGGTATTCGTTTCGATTTAAAATTAGCGATACTAACCTCCTTTCCACTTGTAATAATGATTTTAATTGCAAATTATCGTTTTTTTCAACATGTAGTTTATAAAAAAATTGCAACTATTTACCTAGTTGTGTCCTACTTGATTTTAACCCTATTTTACCTTTTTGATTTTGGATATTACGAGTATTTAGGAATTCGACTAGATGCTTCTTCACTTCGCTTTTTAGGTAATTTTAAAATATCTAGCAGGGTATTAATCGAGAGTTATCCTGTTTACAAAGGAATTTTAGCTTTAGTTATTTTATGTTTTGTCAGCTATAAATATGCCGATTTTATTTATAATTTATTTTCTGAAACACATCAAAAAATCACTAAGAAATTAAAATCAGTATATTTTATTCTTACTATTCTTCTTTTGTCTTATGGCATTTACAATAGCGTTACCTATTATCCGTTGCGATGGAGCGAAGCATTTTTCTCTAAAAACAACACGGTTAATCAGTTTGCTTTAAACCCTGTTTTATATTTTTTTGACAGTTTTCAATTTAGAAGTGAAGGTGTTAATATAGAAGAGTTTAAAACCTATTATCCAGTAATTGCAAAACATCTTAATTTGCCGTTAGACACTATTAATTTTGAGAAAAAAGTAACTTTTAACACTCATTATAAAGAAAAACCTAATGTTATCTACGTAATGTTAGAATCTACAGGAACTGCCGCAATGAGTCACTATGGAAACCCTTTGAATAGTACACCAAAAATGGATTCTATTATTAAAGAAAGTTTAAGTTTTTCTAAATTTTATGTTCATAAACCGGGAACTGCCGGTAGTGTATTTGCAAGTATAACTGGCTTACCAGATATAGAAGATGTAAAAACTGCCTCAAGAAATCCTATGATTATAGATCAGCGTATTATTTTTGATCAATATAAAGGTTATGAAAAACTATATTTTTTAGGGGGATCTGCAAATTGGGCAAATATTAGAGGTATTTTTCAATCAAATATAAAAGATCTAGTTATCTATGAAGAAGGTGGTTTTGAAGAAGAAAACCGTGCGGATGTTTGGGGAATTGATGATTACGACTTATTTAAAGAATCTGATAAAAAATTAAAAAAATTACACGAAAAAGGGAAGCCTTTTGTTGCTTACATACAAACAGCAACAAATCACATGCCTTTTACAGTGCCAAATAAAAAAGAGAGCTTTACCCCTATTTTAGAAAATGAAATTGATGAAGAAACGCTACTAAAAGGAGGTTTTAGATCTGTAGGACAATTAAACGGTATACGTTATTTAGACTTTAATGTTGCTCGTTTTTTAAAAAGAGCAAAAGAATCTGGTTATTACCAAAATAGCATTTTTGTGTTTTTTGGCGACCATAGAGGAGGAATGAAAAAACTAGATTTCTTAAAAAATAATGAAGACGATTTAGGCGTACAAGTGCATAATGTCCCTTTTTTTATTCATGCTCCAAAATATGTAAAAACGAAAGAAGTAGATATCTACGCGAAACTAATAGATGTTTTTCCGACAGCTACGAGTATAGCTAAAATACCTTATACAAATTACACTTTGGGAAGAGATTTACTAGATAGCACAACGGTAAACACGGCTGCCTTTGTTTATATTCAAAGTAAAGGAGAAAAAGCTGTAGGATTACTAAAAGACGGGTATTACTACGAAAAAACAAACATTTCTAAAAAAGCAGGGTTGTTTAGTTTGGAAACAAATTTGGTTAAAGATATTCAACTTGAAAAACCAGCTATTACCAAACAGATGGATAGCCTTTTATCTGCCTATTATTACACTACAAAATATTTATACTTTAATAATAAAAAATCGAAGTAGACCTTGTGTTAATTTTAAATAAGACTAAACTCTTGTGTCTTTAAGATAGTTGGTAATTTTTTTTATTGAGCATTTATTACTAAACTAATTGTATTTTTCTTGAAGCCAATTTTTTATATACTTCAACTTTTCTTCTGGACATTGGTCTAAACTCTGCATACAAAGAAATAGTTTATTTTGATCTTTAGCTGCCTGTTTCAATTTAAATTTAATCCACCAAAAAGGTTTTTTATAATTTTGAAAATAAACTAGCTGATAATCCTGTTTTAAAACAAAATTATTGGTTATTATTTCTAAATGATTTGCCAGAGATTGATTTGTGTATTGTTCTGGATGTCTAAAACGATGTTTAAGATTTAGGTCTAAAATTTCTGGATATTCTTTATAATAATTTTCATAAGTAGATTTTAATAGAGGTGCGATTGTATGATCTAAACGAACATATTTTTTTAGCCCTAAAATCTTAGCAATATTTTGTTGTCCTTGTTTAAAACCCCAAGTATTTTTCTTGTGTTCTTTTCCAAATAACTTGTACACATTATTTTGAAGTTTCTTATACCAAATATCTTCGTAAAATTTTGTCCAAAAACCTCTAATTATTGGTTTTCCCCCAATAAAAAAGTCAGAAATTTTCGCATCTCTTAGTAGAAAGAAATCATCGTTCAAATACAAAAAGTGTTCAGAAATATTTGGTATTCTGTATAATAATGACTCTATAGGTAAACAATTAAAAGTAGGCAAGTATTGGTGATAACCCTCAAAAATAGTTTTATGATCTACAATAAAAACTGTTGGGTACTCTTTCTTTGCCTTCTCTGTGACTTTTAAAAAATCGGGAATTTGATTATCTGTAACAATAAAAATATTTCTAACAAATTTGGCATATTTTAAGATTGATTTTACAGAAAATTCTATTTCATTTACTTGATCAAAACGCATTCTAACAGCTTTACTATTAAGTGAGCTTTTATTGTCAATATAGTTCTCCATCTTTTGCCTATGCTTTGGATCATTACCATCAACCCAAGCAATAACAACATCTACTAAAAAGTTTTCATTATTGCACATTTAATTAATTTTCTTATTTAACAACCACAACTTAATATACCTAGTTAAAACTCCGTAAGCTTGCGTTTTAGCTACTAAAAAACCTGTAAATCCGTCTAAAAAACCAAGACGAATTATATAATGAATAACGAAACGTGCAGGCGGTTTTATCATAACATGATAGATATTTACTTGATCACCTCTTTTATGCAACTCTTTTGCTCTAATGGCCGCGTAATGATTTAACTTAGAAATATAATGATCGTAATTTCTATAAGAAAAATGGTCTATTTTATTTTTAAAAAAACCTAATTTACCTTTGGTTATGATTTTTTCGTGCACTAATCCATTATATTTACAATGCTCTTTTAAAAACAAACGTATTACTTTATCTCTCTGAAAACCGCTATAAGTAACGGGTTTTTTACAAAAATAAAAAGTTCTTCTCACATAAAAACCCACACAATTATTTGGGTTTTTAACAGCTTCTAAAATTTCTCCTCTAACTTCAAGAGTCACTCTTTCATCAGCATCTAAAATGTAAATCCAAGGATGTTTTGCTTGATCAATCGCAAAGTTTTTTTGAGATGAAAAATCATCAAACTTTCGTTTGATGATTTTTACATTGTACTTTTCTGCTAAAATTACTGTGTTATCAGAACTAAAAGAATCGATTACAATAATTTCATCAGCAAAACTAACAGATTTAATAGCTTCTTCTATATGAATTTCTTCATTTAAAGTAGGAATAATTGCTGTAATCTTTGTCATAGGTTTTTTAAATCTTAAACAGCGACGTCGTATTCACGTAATGCGTCGTTTAAAGAAGTTTTTTTGTTGGTACTTTCTTTTCTTTTTCCAATAATTAGTGCGCAAGGTACATTGAATTCTCCAGCTGCAAATTTCTTGGTATAACTACCAGGTATAACAACAGATCTTGCAGGAACTACACCTTTCATTTCGATAGGTTCAGGTCCGGTAACATCAATAATTTTAGTGCTCATTGTTAATACCACATTTGCACCTAAAACAGCTTCTTTTTGTACTCTTACACCTTCTACAACAATACATCTAGAACCTATAAAAACACCGTCCTCTATTATAACTGGAGCGGCTTGTAGGGGTTCTAAAACACCACCAATACCTACGCCACCAGATAAATGTACGTTTTTACCAATTTGGGCACAAGAACCAACAGTAGCCCAAGTATCAACCATGGTACCTTCATCTACGTAAGCGCCAATATTTACATAACTTGGCATTAAAATAGTACCTGGAGCAATATAAGCACCATGCCTAGCAACTGCATTTGGTACAACTCTGATTCCTCTTTCTGCAAAATTTCTTTTTAACGGAATTTTATCATGATATTCAAAAATACCCGCTTCTAAGGTTTCCATTTTTTGAATTGGAAAATACAACACTACTGCTTTTTTTACCCATTCATTAACTTGCCAACCATCAGCGATTGGTTCTGCAACTCTAAGTTCTCCTTTATCTAATAAATCAACTACTCTTCTAATTGTATCAATCGTGTTCTGTTCTTTTAATAATTCACGATTTTCCCAAGCTAATTCTATAATTTCTCTAATTTCTTCCATTTTAATAAATTCCTTTTTGCAAATATAATTTATATACAAAAACCTAGAGCGAAGATACATTTTTTAAACACATATGCACCCTTTGTTTAAAATACCAAACCATTATTAAACTAACTTATTGATAATATTCTTATTAATTTATTCTATTAAAACTATAAACTATATTTTTGCAAAAAAAGTATATAACTTGGGAAGAATTTTAGCCATCGATTACGGAAAAAAAAGAACAGGAATTGCAGTTACAGACGAATTGCAAATTATTGCATCTGGTTTAACAACTGTTTCTACGGATGAAATTTTTGTATTTTTAAAAGCATACGTTTCTAAAGAGAAAGTAGCTCTTTTTATTGTTGGTAAGCCAAAACAAATGAATAATACCGATAGTGAGAGTGAAGCTCTGATTATACCTTTTTTACAAAAATTATCTAAAGAAATACCAGAAATTGAAGTTAAAAGAGTTGATGAACGTTTTACTTCTAAAATGGCTTTTCAAACGATGATTGATGGAGGCTTAAAGAAAAATCAACGAAAAAATAAAGCTTTGGTAGATGAAATTAGTGCCACTATTATTTTACAATCTTACTTATATAGTAAAAGTTAAATTGCACAATAGTTTTGACGTAGAAAGGTTAAAACCGTTTAAAAATTAAACTGAATTAAAATTCATAATTCAAAATTCGTAATTCGTAATTCAAAATTGTACTTTTGCACCCATTAAAAAATTAAAAATGATTTTACCAATTATTGCCTACGGAGATCCTGTGCTAAGAAAATTAGCTACAGAAATCGATAAAGAGTACCCAGAATTAAAAACACTAATTGCCAACATGAAAGAAACCATGTACAATGCTTCTGGTGTTGGTTTGGCAGCTCCTCAAATTGGTCTTGCAATTCGTTTGTTTCTAATTGATACGTCGCCTTTTGCTGAAGATGAGGATTTAGATGACAAAGAAAGAGCTACTTTAAAAGCATTTAACCATGTTTTTATTAATGCAAAAATCATAAAAGAAGAGGGTGAAGAATGGTCTTTTAATGAAGGATGTCTAAGTATTCCAGATGTTCGAGAAGACGTATCTCGTCAGCCAAAAGTAACTATTGAGTATCAAGATGAAGATTTTAATACACACACAGAGGTTTTAGAAGGCTTAACTGCTAGAGTTTTTCAACATGAGTATGATCATATCGAAGGGGTTTTATTTACAGACAAACTTTCTACACTTAAAAAAAGATTGTTAAAAAAGAGATTAGAAAATATTTCTAAAGGAAAAATTAATGCAGATTATAGAATGAATTTTCCGAATTTAAAAAAAGGTAAATAATAAAAAATAATAGCGGTTCTAGCGCTACTGAAATCAAAAAAAATTTGATCGAAAGAGTAAACATACCAACAATAACTATCAACTTTCAATTTAAAGAAACCTCCCTAAATAGCTTGCGGAGACAAACAATATAAAATATATGGAATTTAATAAAATCATTTCGGTTAATGGTAAACCAGGTTTATACCAAGTAGTTTCTCAATCTAAAAATGCAATTATTGTAGAATCTTTAACAGATAAAAAACGTTTAGCAATCAACTCTTCGCAAAATGTTAGTTTGTTAGAAAATATTGCAATGTACACCTATGAAGAAGATGTGCCTTTGCTAACTGTTTTTAAATCTATGTATGAAAAAACGGAAGGAAAAGAAGCTATTTCCCACAAAGAAAGTGGTAACAAATTAGCAGCATTTTTTGCTGAAGTTTTACCAAATTATGATGTTGAAAGAGTATATTCTTCTAACATTAAAAAAGTAATTCAATGGTTTAATTTATTAGTGGTTGCAGAAATGGATTTTTCTAAAATAGAACTTCCTACTGCAGAAACTGAGAAAGAGTAATTAGTTTTTAGTGAAAATAAAACTCGTGAACAAAAAAAATTTTACTGAACAACTTTGAAAATTTGTCACTTTGAAACTTTGGACCTCAAAACCTTAGTAAATCATAAAAATGAACTCAAGAACAGAACAATTAGCAGCTTTTAATCGTTTGTTAGATATCATGGACGATCTTCGTGAAAAATGTCCTTGGGATAAAAAACAAACTCTAGAGAGCTTGCGTCATTTAACAATTGAAGAAACATATGAGTTGGCTGACGCTATTCTTGATGGTGACTTGCAAGAAGTAAAAAATGAACTAGGCGATGTTTTATTACATATTATTTTTTATGCAAAAATTGGAAGTGAAAAAAAAGCGTTTGATATTGGTGATGTTGCTAATGCTATTTCTGATAAATTGATTCATAGACATCCTCATATTTATGGTGATGTTATTGTTGAAAATGAAGAAGACGTAAAACGTAATTGGGAACAATTAAAACTAAAAGAAGGTAAAGAATCTGTTTTAGAAGGAGTTCCTAAAAGTCTACCCGCAGTTGTAAAAGCGAGTAGAATTCAAGAAAAAGTTGCAGGAGTTGGTTTTGACTGGGAAAAGCCAGAACAGGTTTGGGAAAAAGTACAGGAAGAACTTTCTGAACTAAATGAAGAAATTAAAGCTGGTAATAAAAAAAATACCGAAAAAGAATTTGGTGATGTTTTATTCTCGATGATTAATTACGCACGTTTTATTGGTGTAAATCCCGAAAATGCTTTAGAAAAAACCAATAAAAAATTCATTAATCGTTTTCAATATCTAGAGAAAGAAGCTAAAAAAGAAGGCAAAGAATTGTCTAATATGTCTTTAATAGAAATGGATGTATATTGGGGAAAATCTAAAGAATTTTTCAAGTAATTAATAGAAATCATATTTTAGGACGTCACAAAAAGGTAAAAAAATCCTTCAAGTTTTTAAGCTTGAAGGATTTTTAGTTAATGTAAATCTTGGTACTACTAATTTTTAATTTCATCACCCATTAAGGCAAAAAACTTATCCAAATTAGGTAAGATTATAATTTTAGTTCTTCTGTTCTTTGTTCTATTTTCATTAGACGTATTCGGTACTAAAGGAACAGTACTACCTCTTCCAGAAGCAATTAATCTACTTCCATCAACCTTATATTTTCCTTCTAAGATTCTAACAATTGCTGTGGCTCTTTTTACACTTAAGTCCCAATTATCTTGCACATTATCATTACTAATTGATTGAGAATCTGTATGACCTTCAATCATAACATCCATACTTGGTTCAGCTTTAAGAAGGTTTGCCATTCTTTCAAGAAAAGAATATGCGCCACTTTTAACTCTATAGCTAGCTGTATTAAATAAAAGTTTATCAGAAATAGAAATCATAACTACCGTTTGTTCTATATCGATATTAATATCATCATCTCCACTTAAACCTGATGAATTCATTTTGTTTTTTAAGTTATACGATATTGCTAAATTTAAAGAGTCTTTTAAACTTTTTGCATTCGCTAAAATTGCAGGATCTACTTTTGATAAAGTTTCTCTCATGCTTTTTCTTGTTTTATTAGAAATAACTGCTGTTTTACCAACCATATCTAATTTTACATCATTTTCGTCTTGTAACTTATCGTTATCAACTTTTAAGGAATTAATCTTTTCATAATAACTTACTACTCTCGTTTCAATTTTTGCAAACTTAGATTCAAGTTCCTCTTTTTCTAAGGTTGTTTTTTGAAGGTTTCCTTTGGTATCCTTATACTGACTTTCTAAAGCAACATACTTCTTTTTAGAAACACATGATGTTGCCAATAATGAAAATGCTACAAACGGAATAATTAATTTTTTCATAAATACTTAGTTAAAGTTATATAACCTTTTAGCGGTTATTTTGTTAATAAATTATACTATATTACTATAACAACTCTGTTAAATAAAACCCTACCATAAAAATGTTCTTTTTTAAAAATTAAATAAAAATGACATTTTTTTAGAGAGTAAATCTCAAAAAACAATACAAACAATTTCATGAAAAATAGTTTTCATGGACTTGTATTCTTAATATATCTAAAACTTACTTAAGGGAATTTAAACTATTTTTAATTGTTTCTATTTTTGCAATGGTATCCGATTCCTTTTTACGTTCTAACGTTAGTACTTCTTCTGGCGCATTTGCTACAAAACGTTCGTTTGATAATTTTTTGGAAATTCCGAATAAGAAACCTTCTGCTCTTTTTAATTCGCCTTCTAGTTTTTTAATTTCAGCATCAACATCTATATTTTCAATAGAAATTGGCACAAAATACTCATTCGATTTTACTCTAAAAGAAGCTCCTTCCACTTTCTCTGAAACTGTTTCTATTGCGGATGCATTTGTTAATTTCTGAATAACCGCGTCGAATTCTTTGGTATTATTTTCATTATCAACTACAAACAATTCAACTGTATCTTTGAAAGTAATATTTTTATCTTTTCTGATGGTTCTAATTCCCGAAACTACCGAAGTTGCAAATTCAAAATCAGTAATAATTTCTGAATTAAATTCAGTTTGAACTGGATATTTTGAAATAACTAAAGCTTCATCCGCATTTCTTTCTGCTATATGTTGCCAAATTTCTTCTGTTAAAAATGGCATAAACGGATGCAATATTTTTAGATTATTTTCTAAAACTTCAATAATTCCGTTAAACGTTTTTTGATCTATTGGCTGCTGATATTCTGGTTTTACAATCTCTAATAACCATGAAGAAAAATCATCCGTAATTAATTTATAGATTGCCATTAAAGCATCTGATAAACGATATTTAGAAAAATGGTCTTCTGTTTCTACCAAGGTTTTTTGAAATTTAGCCTCGTACCAAGCCAAACCAATTTTAGACGTTTCTGGTTGTGGTAAATTAGCATCAATTTCCCAACCTTTTATCAAACGAAAAGCATTCCAAATTTTATTTGCAAACCCTTTTCCTTGCTGACATAAATCTTCATCAAACATTAAATCGTTACCAGCGGCAGAACTTAATAACAAACCAACTCTTACACCATCTGCACCATAATCTTCAATTAATTTTAATGCATCTGGAGAGTTTCCTAAAGATTTAGACATTTTTCGCCTTTGTTTGTCTCTAACTAAACCCGTTAAATACACATTCTGAAAAGGTTTTTCGTCTTTATATTCATAACCAGCAATGATCATTCTTGCTACCCAGAAAAATAAAATATCTGGACCGGTTACTAAATCGTTTGTTGGATAATAGTATTTAATTTCTTCGTTTTCTGGATTGCGAATTCCGTCAAAAACCGACATTGGCCACAACCAAGAAGAAAACCAAGTATCTAATGCATCTTCATCTTGACGTAAGTCTTCAATTTTAAATGACTTTTCGATCACGTTTTTAGAAATAGCTAACTTGTAAGCTTCTTCCCTATTCTCTGCAACTACAAAATCTTCTTTTCCGTCGCAATAGAAAAAAGCGGGAATTTGTTGTCCCCACCAAAGTTGACGAGAAATATTCCAATCACGAATATTTTCCATCCAATGTCGATACGTGTTTTCAAATTTCTTTGGATATAAATTGATTTCAGAATTTTCGCCTAAAACTGCTTCAATTGCAGGTTTTACTAATTCTTCCATCTTTAAAAACCATTGATCAGACAATCTTGGTTCTATAACGGCTTTTGTTCTTTCTGATGTTCCTACTTTATTGGTATGAACTTCCGTTTTTACTAAAAAGCCTTTTTCTTCTAATTCTTTGGTAATTTCTTCTCGAACAACGAATCTGTCTTTTCCTTTATAATGTAATCCGAAAGAATTTAAAGAAGCATCATCATTAAAAATATCAATAACTTCTAAATTATGTTTATCTCCTAAATTTTTATCGTTTTCATCGTGTGCAGGTGTTACTTTTAAACAACCTGTTCCAAATTCGATATCTACATATTCATCCTCAATAATAGGAATAACTCGGTTACACAGAGGCACAATTGCTTTTTTGCCTTTTAAATGTGTAAAACGCTCGTCATTTGGATTGATACAAATTGCTGTATCCCCAAAAATAGTTTCTGGTCTTGTTGTTGCTATTGTTAACGTATCTTTAAAACCTTCTATTTTATATTTTAAATAATATAGATTCCCTTGTCTTTCTTCATGAATCACCTCTTCGTCAGAAAGTGTAGTTTTTGCTTCAGGATCCCAATTTACCATTCTATAACCTCTGTAAATTAGACCTTTATTGTATAAATCAACAAAAACTTTTATTACAGATTCAGACATTTCTGGATCCATGGTAAAGGCAGTTCTTTCCCAATCACAAGAAGCGCCTAACTTTTTTAACTGTTCTAAAATAATACCTCCATATTGATCTTTCCAATCAAAAGCATGTTTTAAGAACTCTTCTCGGGTTAAATCGCTTTTACTAATTCCTTGTTCTTTTAACTTGGCAACAACTTTTGCTTCAGTTGCAATAGATGCATGATCTGTACCTGGAACCCAACAAGCATTTTTACCCAATAATCGTGCACGTCTAATTAACACATCTTGAATCGTGTTATTTAACATGTGCCCCATGTGTAAAATTCCTGTTACGTTTGGCGGCGGAATAACAATTGTATAAGGTTCTCTTTCATCTGGCGTTGAATGAAAATAATTGTTTTTCATCCAATATGCATACCATTTATCTTCTACTTGGCTTGCATCATATTTTGATGGAATTGTCATACTTTGTAATAATTTTTTTAAATGTAGGCGACAAAAATACAATTATCTATTTTGTAGAGAAAATGTAATGATTGATTTTTTAAAACAAAAAATAAGTTATAATTTTACAGTATAAATATCTAATTATGAAAAGCTTTACAACTATTTTGATTTTCTTTTTAATTTCATTCTCAATCAACGCTCAAGAATTTAAATTTGAAAGTGAAACTATTGATTATGGTAAAATTGATAAAGGTGCTAAAGGCGAAAGAATTTTTACTTTTACAAATATTGGAAATCAGCCTATAATTATAAAAAATATACAATCGTCTTGTGGTTGTACGGTTCCTAAAAAACCAGAAAAACCAATTATGCCTGGTGAAAAAGGTGAAATAAAAGTTTCTTATGATACTAATAGAGTTGGTGGTTTTTCTAAATCTATAACTATTTTTTCGAATGCTACAGAGGCAACTAAAGTAATTAGAATAAAAGGAATTGTAAATAATGGTGTTTCTTTAGAAAAAGAAAAAAGTATAATTTCAAATTAATTCGTTTATATTTTTTTTTCTAAACGAAATTCAAAAATCATCTCAACACCGTTTCTTTTTATTTTAATACGGATTTTTTTATTTTCTTTTTCCTGTAATTTATTTACAATATCACTTAATTTGTAAGAGTGTGCTGATTTTCTGTTAATTGCTAAAATAATATCACCCTCTTTTATGCCTACTTTATCTGCAGCAGAATTTTTAGTTACAGCTTTAATTTTATAGGATGGCTTAAATTTATAGGAAAAATTAGTAATAAACGTAACTGAATTATTTTTGGCTAGTTTATACTTAGTGATATCAGATTCTACTTCTTTAACGAGTTGCTTTCCTGTGTAAACAACATCAAGACCACTCATATCGTAATTAAAAGAAGATTTGAAAAATCTATTTTTCTTTAACTTAATTTGTTTATTTGGGTAATCTAACCAAATTGTAAATCTTTTTAAAATACCCCCACCCAAACTACCGTTTCTTGCTTTAAAATTTCTAGCATTTTTAGAAGAGATAGTATCTAAAAAGGAAACTGTTGGGTTTTCGATTTCAAAAGAACCTAGTTTAATTTTGGGAATTCTACTTCTATTCCCGTAAATAGTACCACTTAAACCTTCGCCTAAAATATCATTAAAAAAAAGTTGTGGTGTTTTTACATCCTCTTTTGAATCCTCAAAAAGCCAGATAGCATCACTTCCTCCAGAATCTATTAATAATTTTACATTCGTTAATTTTTTTCCAACAGTATCTATTTGCACATTCAAATTTATATAAGGTTTATTTCTATAGAGTTCAATAGGAAAGGTTTCACATTTTCTACATTTCTTGTACCTATAATTTTCAGGTTTATAAAAATCTATTTTTTTACTCTGATAATTAATTTTTACAATAAAATTTTTCAAAAGATCATATCCAATTATTCCATGAATGGTTTCTCCCATTTTACTAGATAAATCAAAATAATCATCTAAAATAACATAAATAGTTTCATTAGTACTTACTAAACTTTTAATAGAAACCTTGTTTTTATATGATATTAAAGCCTCTACAGCTTCCCCTTTTCCTAAACCTTGTAAAAGAACTTTTTGAACATCATTTAAACCAAGGCTGTCTCTTTTTGTAATGTTAAAAAGAATGGTTTTACTTACACCAGAATCTAAAATAAAAGATAATTCTCTTCCATTTATCTCTAAGGGGATTATAATTAAATTATTAATCACCTTAAAAACAATACATTGACGCTTTTTTGTTGGGTTTTTAAAACGAAAACTATTTTGTGCTCTAAAGTTCAATGAAAAAGTAAATACCGCCATTACAAAAAGTGTTAAAGCTCTTTTCAAAGGGAAGAAATTAAGTATTGAACCAAGATACAAATTAAGATTTTAATTTTTCTCATTTTTAATAAAATTTAAGCTTCAAAGAAATCTAAATTAAAATGCTCATCTAAAAAATATTTCGCAAATTTGTAACCCTAATCATGTAATATTTTATTATGCCAGCAATATCAAAAAAAGGAATACAAATGCCGGAGTCGCCAATTAGAAAATTGGTTCCTTATGCAGAAGATGCAAAAAAAAGAGGTATAAAAGTTTTTCATTTAAATATCGGTCAACCAGATATTAATACTCCCCAAGTTGCTCTAGATGCCGTAAAAAATAATGATATTAAAACATTGGCTTACGCCCGTTCTGAAGGCTCTGAAGAATATAGAAATAAGCTTGTTAACTATTACGAAAAACATAATATTAAAGTTTCTGCAGACAATATTGTAGTTACAACCGGTGGTTCTGAGGCGCTACTTTTTACAATGGGTAGCATTGCAGATCCAGGAGATGAAATAATTATTCCAGAGCCATTTTACGCAAATTATAATGGCTTTTCTACTGCTTCTGGAGTTACAATTGTTCCTGTAATTTCTAAAATTGAAGATAATTTTGCACTTCCAGCAATTGAAGATTTTGAGAAACTCATCACCAAGAAAACAAAAGCTATCTTAATTTGTAATCCTGGAAATCCTACTGGATATTTGTACTCAAAAGAAGAGATTCAGAAATTAAAAGAGATTGTTTTAAAACACGATTTATTTTTAATTGCTGATGAAGTTTACAGAGAATTCACATACGATGGTCTAGAACATACCTCTGTTATGGCTTTAGATGGTTTAGAACAAAACGCTATTATTATAGATTCTGTTTCTAAGCGTTACAGTATGTGTGGAGCGAGAATTGGTTGTATTATTTCAAAAAATAATGAGTTTCTAAAAAGTGCTATTAAATTTGCACAAGCACGTTTAAGTCCGCCAACATATGCTTTAATTGCAAGTGAGGCTGCTTTAGATACACCTCAAAGTTATTTTGATGATGTAAAAGCAGAATATGTTGAAAGAAGAAATACATTAATTAAAGAATTAAACAAAATCGAAGGCGTAAAAGTTGCTAACCCAAAAGGAGCCTTTTATTGCGTTGCAGAATTACCTGTAAAAGACTCTGATCATTTTGCACAGTGGATGTTAGAAAGATTCAATCATAACAACGAAACCGTTATGGTTGCGCCAGCAAGCGGCTTTTACTCAACGCCAGGAGAAGGAAAAAACCAAGTTAGAATTGCATACGTTTTAAATAAAAAAGATTTAATTAGATCTGTAGAAATTTTAGCAGCAGCTTTAAAAAATTACAAAAATTAATTGAAAATTAAAGAAAACATATCACTAAAAAGTTTTAACACGTTTGGTATTTCTGTAAATGCCAAACGTTTTGTTTCAGTTATTTCTGTTTATGAGCTGCAACAACTATTAAAAACGGAAAAAGAGTTATTTCTACTTTCTGGAGGAAGCAATATGTTGTTTACGAAAGATATTGAAAATTTAGTTGTGCATATCGATATTAAAGGAATCTCAATAGATAGAGAAGAAACAAATACGGTTTATATTTCGGTAAATGCAGGTGAAAATTGGCACGAACTTGTGCTGTGGTGTGTTAATAATAATTATGGCGGAATTGAAAATTTATCTTTAATTCCTGGAAACGTTGGTACTTGTCCTATTCAAAATATAGGAGCATACGGAGTTGAAGTAAAAGACACCATTACAAAAGTTGAAGCTCTAGAAATTGAAACAGGTAAATTAGTTTCTTTTTCAAGTGATGTATGCAATTTTGGTTATCGAAATTCAATATTCAAAAACGAAGTAAAAGGCAAATATATTATTACGTCTGTAAGTTTTAAATTGACTAAAGATATACATCAATTAAATACCTCTTATGGTGCAATTGAAACTGAATTAACTTCCAAAGAAATAAAAAACCCAACATTAAAGGATGTTTCTGACGCTGTGATTGCAATAAGAAAATCGAAACTTCCAGATCCTAAAGAAATAGGAAATAGTGGTAGTTTTTTTAAAAACCCTGTAATTTCAAAAAATCAGTTTTTAGAACTACAAAAAAAACATCCAACTATTCCTAGTTATTCTGTTTCTGATACTGAAATAAAAATTCCTGCTGGTTGGTTAATCGAACAAGCTGGTTTTAAAGGCAAACGTTTTGGTAATTATGGTGTTCACGAAAAGCAAGCATTGGTTTTAGTAAATTATGGTAATGCCACTGGCATTGAAATTTATCAGCTTGCTGTAAAAATACAAGAAACAATACTTCACAAATTTGGGGTTATTTTAGAAATTGAAGTAAATATTATTTAATTAAATTTCTCTTTTTAAGATTTTTATATGACGTTTTAATCGCTCTACATCTAAAGCTAGTGTTCCATTATAAACGCCTCTAATCCTTCCCTTTTCATCAACTAAAACAAAGTTTTCTGTATGAATAAACTCGCTTTCATCTTTCGTTTTCTTAAAGTCTTCATCTGCAAAATAAGAGGCTCTTGCTATTTTATAAATAGCCTCCCTATTACCAGTTACTAAATGCCATTTATCGTCAATTGCTTTTTGCTCTAAGGCATATTCTTTAATTTTCTCAACAGTGTCTACCCAAGGCATTACAGAGTGTGATATCAACATAATATCATTGTCTTCTTTATACGTTTCTTGAAGCGAACCCATGTTTTTAACTAAAATCGGACAAATACTAGGACATGTTGTAAAGAAAAAATCGGCAATATATATTTTACCTTTAAAATTTTGATTCGTTATTTTTCGTCCATTTTGATTCGTAAATTCAAAAGGAGAAATGGTATGAATCTCTGAATATGAAGCAGCACTTTCTGCAATCCATTCAGGAGTAAACTCTTCTGAATTGTAAAAAGGAAGTGTTTTCGTTTTATCAACAATCGCGTCCTTTTTACAAGAAACACAAATGATAAAAAGTAATAATATTGATTTAAACTTCATTTTTTATTTTTAATTAATACTATCTCAGTCTTCACAGGAATCACAAAATTATTCAGTTTGTTTGTGCAAAACACTTACACATTTTTTCAATCCAATTAAACCATGTCTTTCTGCATTTACAGTATAAAAATTAGCTCTTATTTTACCTTTTAAATCCCACATCTTTTGACTTCCAGCTTCTTTGCCTTCAATAAAATTAAAATGCTTTGCAAGCGTTCCATCAGCAAACCAATCTTTAACAACTCCGTTGTAAACTCCGTTCTGATTAAAATGATATTCAAACATTTGAACTCCATTTTCATGCCATCCTTTATGAATACCCGATTTTAATCCTTTTGTATAAGACCTATTAAACCATTGTGATCCATTTCTGTACCAACCTAAAAAAAAACCTTCTCTTTTCCCTTGATGATATGCTGATTTTGACTTGATATTTTCATCATTATAAAACGTATTTACAATTCCTGAAAAAGGAGTTTCTTCAAAATATAAAACGCCATTTTTTAGTTTAACATTCGCATGATCTCTATTAATTTCTATTGACGGAATCGTAATTTCGTCAATAGAAATCGTGTTTTCTTTTTCTTGAATAGTATCATTACAAGAAAAGAAAAAAAAGGAAATTAATATGTTTATTATAAAGGTTCTCAAAAGTTAATTTGTAATCGTTCCAGCAGTTCCAAAGAAACCATTTCCATTTAAATATGGATCTTCGTTTGTAATGTGATAGTGGTAAATTCCCTCAGGAAAATCGACTGTTACAGAGGTGTGACCATGATAATCATCCAAATCTGCATTCGTGATTGTCGTTCCATTTTCTAGAGGTCCGTAAACAGGAAATCCATCAGAAAGTAACCCTAAAAATGCCTCTTTACCAAAACTATCTGTTAAAAAAGAAGGCTCTATGTGATAATGATATAGTGTTCCTGCTGGATGCCCGAGCCATTGATCAAAAGAATTTATTTCATTTGTTAACGCTTGATTATTTGGACCTGCATATTGATTAAAAAATACAATTCCGTTTCTAGAAATTCCAATTAGACCTATAAAATTATAAATAGTTCATCCTATCCTTAAATTAGATGCTCGTTTTATCTATCGGAATTTCATTACCTAAGATTGTTTGCATAAGATCAAAACGTTTTTAGTTTGCTTTTTTCTGATAAATCTAAAGATTTATTTGTGGCAATTCTAAAAATCCAAGTAGAAAGCTTAGATTCTCCTTTAAAACTAGAAATCGATTTAAAAACCTCTAAAAAAACTTCTTGTGCAATATCTTCCGCATCTTCTTTATTAGGCACAAAAGAAATACAAGTGCCAAAAACTTTCTGCTGATAATCTTCTAATAATTGACTGTATGCAGACTGCTTTCCATCTCTTAACTCCTCTAAAAATAGGTTTTCGTTTAATGATTATTTTCTATTAAGTAAACATACAAAAAAGGCTTTAAGAGACTTAAAAAAAACATTAATTAAATGTACCTTTGCTTTATAATTAATTTATATGAAATTATTACTTCTTACTTTAGGTTTATTAGCGCTAGCAGTAGCAGGAATTGCTATTAAGATTTGGGCGAAAAAGGATGGTAAATTTGCAGGTACTTGTGCAAGCCAAAACCCAATGTTAAACGAAAATGGAGAGGCTTGTGGTTTTTGCGGAAAAACCCCAGATAAGTTTGATAGTTGTGCAGAACCACAACATAATTAACCTTTTTAAAAGAATGATTTTATCTGTAATTTTTTGTGTTTTTATAACATGCTCTATAATTCAAGTAACTTATTTAGTTACTTTTTTTTCATTTCTTTCTCAATCAAAAAACGGTAGAAAAACTAAAATTAACACTCCTGTTTCTGTAATTATTTTTGGTAAAGATCAAGGCGAAAACTTACTAAAATTACTTCCATCAATTTTAGAACAAGAACATTCTGTATTCGAAATTGTTTTAATTAATAACTCTTCATCAGACGAAACAAATGATATTATTCAATCCTTTTCAGAAAAACATACTGCTATAAAAGTTGTAGAAGTAGAAAATAATGAAGCCTTTTGGGCTAGTAAAAAATACGCATTAACATTAGGCATTAAGGCATCTTCTTATGACCATTTATTATTTACAAATGCAAGCTGCAATCCTGTTTCCAAGAATTGGATTTCTGAAATGAGTAAAAATTTCACTTCAAAAAAAGAAATTATTTTAGGATATAAAAAGTATCAAAAAGAAAACTCTTTGATGAATATTTTTGTTCGCTTTGAAAATTTAATAAGCGCAATTAAATGTTTTGGGTTTGCGAAAAAAGGATTTCCTTACATGGCTTTTGAAGGTAATTTAGCCTACAAAAAAGCAACTTTTTTTAAGGTTAAAGGTTTTATAAATCACATGAAAATAAATGCTGGTTTAGAAAATTTATTTATTAAAGACGCTGCAAATAAAGAGAATACAACTTTTTGCTTATCAGAAAATAGTTTTACAGAGACTTCTGCACCAAAGTTATTTTCTAAATGGTTTTCTGATAAAAAAGAAGCAGCTTTCATCAAAAAAAAATATAAATATAAACATCGTCTATTATTAGATGTATTCGCTTTTACAAAAATTATTTTTTATGTTTTAGCCATCACTTTGTTTTTCACTTATCCGTATAAAATAATACTTTCAATAGTTCTATTTTACTTCATCCTAAACTACATTCTTATAGGATTTTCAGCAAAAAAACTTAAAGAGCCTCAAATTATTTTTTTCTTACCTTTTTTAGAAATTGGTTTAATGTTGTTTCAAATTAGTATATTTATTGCTAATTTGACCTCAAAACCAACTCATTGGAAATAAATGATAAAATACTTGAACTAAATATTTCTAAAGCTAAGGAAGGAAATCAAGCTGCTTTTAGATATTTGTTAGAGACTTATTGGCCAGCTGTATTTAATTATCAATTAAAACGTACTAAAAGCGAAAATGATGCAGAAGATATTGCAATTCAAACATTCTCTAAAGCGTTTGATAAAATAAATACCTTTGATGAAACTTACGTTTTTAAAACATGGTTAATCACCATTTCTAAAAATGTATATATAGATATATTGCGTAAAAAAAATACTTCTATTTCTTTTGAAACCACAAAAGAACAAGAAGAAAAGGTGTATTTGGTTGCTGACGAAAATCCTACTCCAGAAGATAAAATTATTGGAGAGCAAAATTTAGCGAAGTTGTTAAAGGATATTAAGAAATTAAAACCTAAATACCAAGAAGTTATTCAATTACGTTATTTTCAAGAATTAAGTTACAAAGAAATTTCCAAGCAAATTAACGAACCCATGAGCAATGTAAAAGTAAAGCTTTTGCGTGCTAAAAAATTATTAGCAGAAATTATTAAGAGGAATTAGTACATGAAAAAATTAGTATTAAACTCTTTAGGTCCTGGTTTGTTGTTTGCTGGTGCTGCAATTGGTGTATCTCATTTGGTACAATCTACAAAAGCGGGCGCTGAATTTGGTTTTGGCTTACTTTGGGCTTTATTATTGGTACATCTTTTTAAATATCCTTTCTTTCAATTTGGACCACGATATGTTGCTGCTACAGGAGAAACTTTACTTGATGGTTATAAAAAGTTAGGTAAAAGTGTTTTAGCACTTTATTATGTAATAAATTTTGCAACTATGTTTACCATACAAGCTGCTGTTACTATCGTAACTGCTGGTTTGGCCTCTCAACTTTTTGGTTTTACAAATAATTTAGTTATTTGGTCAACAATTTTAATGGCAATAAGTGTCGTTATTTTATTGATTGGCAAATATAAATTGTTAGATAGTTTAATGAAATATATTATTATCATCTTAACAATAAGTACGATTATAGCCGTTTCAGTAGCTTTCGTTAGCACAAAAAACCCTATTGACGTAACTCAAATTTTACCATCCGGAACTATTGAAATCACTTTTTTAATTGCGTTCTTAGGATGGATGCCCGCACCTTTAGATGTCTCTATTTGGCATTCTATTTGGTCTGTCGAAAAAAACAAAAACAACGAAACTAAAATAAGACTAAAAGATGCCATCTTCGATTTTAATGTAGGCTATTTTAGTACTTTATTTCTAGGAATTTGCTTTGTGCTTTTAGGCGCTTTAGTGATGCATAATTCTGGCGAACCTTTTTCTAACAACGGAGGAGAATTTGCATCACAATTAATTACTTTATACACAAAAAATTTAGGGGACTTTTCATATATCTTTATAGCTATTGCAGCATTTACCACGATGTTTAGCACTACAATTACAACCTTAGATGCTTCACCAAGAGCAATGACAAAAACCACTAATTTATTATTTGATAAAGAAACAAAACTCAATTATTGGTTTTGGATTATTTTCTTATTTCTTGGTACATTTATAATTCTTCATTTTTTTATAGAAAATATGGGTAACTTAATAAAAATTGCCACAATTTTATCTTTCTTAACCGCACCTTTTTATGCAATTCTAAACTATGTTTTAATTACAGGAAAACATACTCCGAAAGAATATCAACCAAAAATATATTTAAAAATATTAAGTATCATTGGTATTGTTTTTTTAATAGGATTTAGTACTTGGTTTTTAGTGAGTATTTAAAAGTTTTCTTCGTAAATTTGTATTTAAATTACGATATAAAAATGGCAATAACATCTGTAATAACTTCTACCGAAAGAACAAGCAAACCTAAATGGTTACGTGTAAAATTACCTGTTGGTAAAAAATACACAGAATTAAGAGGTTTGGTTGATAAATATAAACTAAACACAATTTGTGCAAGTGGAAGCTGCCCAAACATGGGCGAATGTTGGGGCGAAGGAACTGCAACATTTATGATTCTTGGAAATATTTGTACGCGTTCTTGTGGATTTTGTGGTGTAAAAACCGGAAGACCCGAAACTGTTGAATGGGATGAACCAGAAAAAGTTGCGCGTTCTATAAAAATAATGAGCATTAAACATGCTGTAATTACTTCTGTAGATAGAGATGATTTAAAAGATGGTGGATCTATTATTTGGGCAGAAACAGTGGATGCGATTCGTAGAGCAAATCCAACGACAACTTTAGAGACATTAATTCCTGATTTTCAAGGAAACACAAATCAAATTGATAGAATTATTGAAGTGCATCCAGAAGTAGTTTCTCATAATATGGAAACTGTTCGAAGGTTAACACGTGAGGTTAGAATTCAGGCAAAATACGATAGAAGTTTAGGCGTTTTAAAATACCTAAAAGAAAAGGGAATGCGCACAAAAACGGGATTAATGCTTGGTTTAGGTGAAACTGAAGAAGAAGTTTTAGAAACAATGAAAGATTTACAAGCTGTAAATTTAGATGTATTAACTATTGGTCAATATTTACAACCTTCAAAAAAACATCTACCTGTAAAGGAATTCATAACTCCAGAGCAATTTAAAAAATATGAAACGATTGGTTTAGCAATGGGCTTTATGTATGTAGAAAGTGGACCTTTAGTAAGATCTTCGTACAAAGCACATAAACACGCGGTATAAAAGAAGTCTTTACTAACGTAAAAGAATAAATACTAAAAAACCATCTCAAATGAGATGGTTTTTACTTTGTAAACGTGTAATAAATAAAACTGTCTATTAGTAATTTCTATATTTTTTAGTTAGTTCAAAAACGTTTTCTAAAATTCGTTGTTCAACTTCGTCAAAAACAATGTTTTTACGTTTCATAACGATATTTGCAACTTCAAACACTTTATCTGTTTTATATTCTGTAAAGCCAGATGCTCCTCCCCAACTAAAAGACGGAACAAAATTTCGCGGAAATCCGCTTCCAAAAATATTTACCGAAACTCCAATAACAGTTCCTGTATTAAACATGGTGTTAATTCCGCATTTAGAATGATCTCCCATCATTAAACCACAAAACTGCAATCCTGTTTTTGCAAAACGACCTGTTTCATAATCCCATAATTTAACTTCTACATAATTATTTTTTAGGTTAGAATTATTGGTGTCAGCACCTAAATTACACCATTCACCTAAAACTGAATTCCCTAAATAACCCTCATGACCTTTACTAGAATATCCAAATAAAACAGAATTACTTACCTCGCCTCCTACTTTACAATAAGGTCCTAAAGTGGTTGCTCCGTAAATTTTTGACCCCATTTTTAAAACTGAATGTTCGCACATTGCAAATGGACCTCTCACTAAACAACCTTCCATAATAACGGCATCTTTACCTACATAAATTGGTCCATTAGTAGCATTTAGAGTTGCAAAAGTAATTTCTGCACCTTCTTCTATAAAGATATTTTCTTTGTTTAAAAACCGAGTTCCTTCAGGTATTGGTTGTGATGTTCTATCTTCTGTAATCAAATCAAAATCTTGCTGAATCGCTTTGTCGTTTAATGAAAAAATATCCCAAGTATTTTTTATTTGAATAATTTCTTCATCAAATTCGATCTGTGTGTAGTCATCAAAATTTACTTCTTCTTGAGAGTCTGATGTAAAAAAAGCAATTACATCCTCCCCTTTAAAAATAGCTTCATTTTTAGATAAATTTTTCACTTTTTCTACCAAACTTTTCGTTGGACAAAAAGAAGCATTTATCAAAATATTTTCTTCCAATTCAACCATTGGATATTTTTCTTCTAAATATTCTTCCGTAACGGTTGTTGTAGTTAAGCCCAAGTGCATTTCCCATTTTTCTCTAATGGTTAAAATACCAACTCTTATATCTGCAACTGGTTTTGTGAATGTAAAGGGCAATAACGATTTTCTAACATCGCCATCAAATAAAATGTAATTCATAAAAAAACTTTTAACAAATATAAATCTTTGTGATTTTTAAAAGGTATTTTTTTTATAAAATCCAGTTAAAAATTACAAAGATTTGGTATTTGACATAATATAAAATTTTATACCAATAGGTATTTAAATTCAAATTAGTTTTTCACAAAACGTTTTGTAATTAAATTTTGACCATCTAAAGAGGTAATTCTTACGATATAAATACCATCATTTAGACTTGAAACTTCTACAGACACATCATTTTTTGAAATTTGTTTTGACAATACCTCTTTACCTAAAAGATTGAAAACTTTAATATTTAATTTTTCAGTATTCTGTATTTTAAAATCTATTGTAAGGTTAGCACTTGTTGGATTTGGATACATATTAATAGTACTTAATGTATCAAAAGCATCAATACTTAAGGTGCCTTCTGCAACAACAGTAATCGTTCCAAACATGTTGTCTGAGTGTGGAGTACAAACATAACTATTAGTTCCTACAGTGGTAAAAGTATGAGAAAAAGCTCCTCCCGTTCCAAAAAATGCACTCTGAAAACTTTCAGTAGAAGATGGATTACTTTTTACATTATGACTTCCGTTGGAATACCAATTCCAGATTACCTTGTCGCCAACTTCTATAGTTCTGTTAGAGTTTGCAGGACCAGTTGATGAAGGTGTTGAATTATAACTCCAATCTATATTAAATGTAGTGGTGTTTTGTGCTGAAATACTAATCGCTAGCATAAAAAATAAAATAAAAGGTAATTTTCTAACCATAATTTCTAATTTTATATTTGTTTAAATCTTTGTCGTAATTTTTTGAAAATATTTCAAAAAATAAATTTATTAATTTGGACATGTTAATTCTTAATTGATAGTAAAATTAAATAAATTTGTGAACGTGCTACAATAAAAAATAGCTAAAGGGGAAAACTAGCTCTTAAAAAGGAATATTTTTACTTGAATTTTAAGTTTTTAATAGTTAAAAATGTTTTGAAAAAAAGATTTTTATTTTTGATGCATTTCAGAAAAAAAAAAGAATTTAAACACATTAATGAATCGCAAGTAACGATAACCCGATTAATGTTGCTATCTCATTATAACTTTAGCAGAAAAATTCATGGAGGATATATTTTAAATTTAATGTATAAAATTGCGTTTGCTTATTATTCTAAATATAATGGAAATTATTGTAGGGCAGCTTCTGTAAATAAAGTCGCCTTTTTAAACACTGCAGCTTCCATTCAATAACTTAACGCAACAAATCTAAATTAAAAGATATGTAAAAAGACAAAAAAAAATTAAAACAGAACTTCTAGTTTTAATACTAAAGTTTTTAAAACCAGCAGTGATTTATATGTTTTTGAAAACAGTAATTATAAAAATTGAATTAAAGGAAAAGAATTAAGATTTTTTTTTGCGTCTTCTTTCAATATAAAAATTGAAACCTATAATCTTCTACCTAACTTATTACATTTACAAAATTATAGAATATTAAAAAGTTCTTGAAATATTAAAGCCCAAGTGAATATCGCCTCCAAAGAAATTACCTGTAGTTTCTGTAATAAAACTTTTTTCAATCATTGTAATTGCATTTGATAAAATAATTTGAAAAACGTGTCCGCCGGATTCTATATCTACTCCAAATGCTAAAGAATTACGTGCATTTATAGAGGTAGATTCGTCAAAAGCGTAATAATATTCTCCATTTAAAGAAACTCTTTTACTAACTTTTACTCGGCTTCCAAAACCCAATGCAAAAATATCATGAGGATCTGCATCTATTTTTACCGTATTTCTATGCACATAGGTAGGTGTAAATTGAAACGAAAATGATTCACTTACTTTTCTAGCAATCAAAACCTGACCTACATAAAATAAACTTTCTGCAAACGATCTTTTATCCGCAGGTTCATAATCTTTTATCGTTTTTACAGCAACACTTCCAAAAAGTGATACCGCAAACGGAAAAGAATTTTCACCTCTTTTTTGCTTTAACAAACTATATTTTAAAAACGAATCATAGGTTTTTTCAAAGCTACTTCTACCAATACCTGCTGTCAAATCATCACTTAAACCATATTCAAACGCAAAACGAATATTAGATTGATCTAGACCAAAAAGTTCATCAAATCCTAAATTTACTCTACCAAATCTGTGAGAAATTATAAATTCTAATTCTTTGGCTTTTCTATTTTCTACAGAATGGCCATTTATAATTCTTGTACCTTTAAACGTTGAAGTAACAATAATTTCTTTATCATTTACAGCTGTTTCGCTGTCTAAAATATCTAATAAATCTTGCGAAAATACGTGTGTGTTTATACCAAGTAAGAAAAAAACTAAGAGTACCTTTTTCATGTTTCTATTTTTTATAAGGTGTGTGATTAAAATTAAAAGTTACTTTTATTTGTTTGGCGATGTTTTTTGCTACAACAGCCGGAATTTCGACATTAAATTCTTCTAAGATTACCATAAAATTACCTTCTACTAAAATAGCCTCTTTTGTTCTTGTAAAATTTGCTTCGATTGTTTTTTCTTTAGATATGTCATGAATTGTTAAAACTCCTTTAACTTTTAATTTAATTGCTGTGTCTTTTAAGGTATCAAAATTTAGAATATTTCCTTGAAAAGTCGCCTTCGGAAACCTATCTGATTCTAAGTAATTCTCGTTAAAATGCTCTTGCATTAATGCCTTTTTAAACATAAATGACTTTATTAAAATAGAAATTGCCATTTTACCAGAAGTAGCATCCACAATACTTAAAACTTGATTATTGTCTGCCGTAATATCTTCTATTTGCGATTTAGAATAAAAATTTATTGTACCGCTTTTTGTTAAATATCTTTCTTGACTAATACTTGCAGTTAGAAACAAGAAATAGCAAATAATGGTTATAATTGTTTTCATAATTGGTTGATTTTACTAATTAATGATTTCACATTTTACAAGAATAACATCCATTAAATAACCTGTACAAATTCCTTTTAAAGTAATGGTTTGCCCCTCTTTTAACGCACTTATTTCTTTAGTTGCATCCACTGATAAATGAGCTAAAACGTTTCCAAAATCATCATTTGTTTGTAAAGCAACAATCCCTTTTTCTTTTTCAATTTTTATATTAGAAATAACACCTGTAACTTCTGTAATTTTTTCTAAATAGGTATGGTTTGCAGCATTTTCATCCGCAGTAAAATCATTAAAAATTTTTACCGCTGTAATGGCAATATCCACAGAAACTTCAGAAACATTTACATGTGGTTTATTGTAAATATTATAAGCTACAATTGCAGCAATACTTCCTAAAATTAGAATTGCGATACTAATTTTTTTGAAATTCATAATTTCTAGTTTTAATTATTTAACGCACCGCTATTAACCCAACATTTAATTGCAGCTATTTCAGCAGTGGTTAAAGTGGCGCCAATTGGCATTCTTCTGCTTTCTACTTGTTCCAAAATCAAACTTGCCCTAGCACTTGTAGCGCTGTAAGAATCTAAATTCGGAAATTGCCCTACACTTGCGTTGTGACATTGTATGCAGTTTGCATCAATAATTGGTTTTACACTTAAAGAATACGTAACTGTTTCACAAGGGTCAATATTAGTTGGGTTTTCATCCAATGACTCCTCTACATTTGTTAAACATGCGGTAAAAAGAATACTAATTAAAAGTGGTGAAAAATGATTTCTAAATTTTAAATTGTTTTTCATAGGATTGTTTATTAAAAATTAAGCAAAATAACATAATTAAAAGAATTCTCAAAGAATCTAATGTAATGAGAGGGAAAAACGTTGGTTAAAAAGGAAAAAAAGCGCTTAAAGTGAGAGTACTTTACACAATTTTCATCTAATTACCTATTACATATTTAACCATTGTTTAAATTCTGCTGCTTTATTTTTACTGATGATAATTTCTTCTGAGGTTTTAGATTGTAATAAAATTTTAAGCTGACTTTTGCCATATTTTATAATTTTATCAATTGCGTTTATACTGATGATAAATTGTCTGTTTGCTCTAAAAAATAAAGCGGTGTTTAAATTTGTAAAAAGGTCATCTAAACTGGCGTTTGTTGTCGATTTTTTGCCATCAAAACAAACAACATAGGTAATCGTGTTTTCTGTGTATATGAATGCAATTTCTTCGATAGATATTGGTACTATCTCATTTCTTATATAGGTTAAAATTCTTTTTTTCTCGATTTCTGCAAACTCTTCTGTGGTGTTTATATCTGGTATTTCTGCTACTTTTTCTTTGTAAGTAACCAAGTCTATATTTAGTTTAGAAAGATTTACAACTTCGGATGTTAAATTAATATTCTTTAATTCTAATTGCTTTTCATACGCGCTACCAATTATTCTAACCGCCAAAAATGAAAGTAAAATTACCAAAACACCCATAATTAAAAATATAAGGTAAAAATTGGTTTTTAAAGTATGCATTTGGGCTACAATACTTTTAATATTTACATTCGCTGCAACAATTAAATCTGAGTTTTTTACAGGTGAAATATGTATTATTTCTGATGTAGATTGATTGTCTTTGCGCATTAACAACGCAAGTAAATCAGTAGAAGTATTCTTTTCTTTTAAAGAAGATACTAATGCTTCGTTAGAATTTACTTGTTGACCAACTTTTGTTTTATCTGGATGTGAAACCTCTCTTCCTCCCCAATTAAAAATACTTATAAACCAACTATCGGTATTAGAGTTCTCAATAATTGTTTGAATATTCGCAATAATTTCTTCTTTTTTTATTCCGGATGAAAGCTGAAAATCAATCAACTTACATACCTCATCTGCTTCTCTTTTGCTAGATTCTACTTGAACTTCTATTAATTGATTTGCACTTACTTTTATAAAATAGTGTGAAGCAATAAAAGCCAAAAGTAAAAAAATGACTGCAATTGATAAAAAAGTTAAAAAATAAAGTTTGTCTTTTTTCATGTTTTTTTTAGAGACTTTAAATATACCATATATTCCTTTCTTTCTAAAACATAAATTTCCTCTTTACTGTACTATTTTTCCTTTTCGCACAAATTTTTATAGCATAAAAAAAATAATTTCAGTTTCTTTGAAGTGAAATCATGAAAAATATAAAAATCATACTATCAATAATCATCATTTTACTACTTTTAACATGTGGTTATTATTTTATAGTTCCGATGTTTACAACATCAGAAAAAAATTTACAATATAAAACGGCAACACTAAATGTTAGTTCTAAAGATTTAATTCGAGCCTATACCCTAAATGAACAAAAATCTAATCATTTATACGCAGGAAAAATTATAGAAGTTACCGGGTTTATAAAAGAGATTTCGTTTTTAAATAGCAGAAATACTATCATATTAAATAGCAATGCTGAAACTTTTGGAGTAATTTGCGATTTAAATCCTAATGAAAAAGAAAAAATTAAACTCTTAAAAAAACATCAAAAAATTCGTGTAAAAGGAATTTGTAAAGGGTTTTTAAAAGACGTTATTTTGTTAAATTGCACTATAGATTTAATACCAAATGAATAAATTATTTCCATTGTTTTTATTAATCATTTCTTTTGCAGATTTTGATGTAAAACAAAACCAATTTATTGCGAGACAGGGTCAAGTTTCTTTTTTTTCGTATACTTCTGTAGAAAATATTGAAGCTAAAAACAATCAAGTTTTAAGCCTTTTAGATATTGATAAGAAAGAAATTGCAATAAGTATGTTAATGCGTGCTTTTGTGTTTAAAAAGGATTTAATGTACGAACATTTTAACGAAAGTTATATTGAATCAGACCTATATCCAAAGGCAAATTTTATAGGAAAAATAATCGCTTTTGATACATCAACCAAAGAAACACAAACTAGAATTGTTCGCGGTAAACTTACCATTCACGGAATTACAAAAGAAACAGATATAAAAACAGCTATTAAAAAAACAGACGAAAACTATAACGTCTCTGGCAATTTTGATATTTCCATAAAGGATTTTCAAATTAAAGTTCCACCAATTCTATCAAGTAATATTGCCAAAACGATTTCAATAAAATTCACATTTCAATATCAACCTTATGAAGAATAAAAAAATATATCAGCTACTTACAATAGCATTTATGGTTTTCAATTCTTCTGTAAATGCACAAGGTTTATTAGATAAATTAAACAAAGAATTTCCTAAAAAACCTGTTTATGAAATTGCAACGTTTAAAACTACCCGAATTGGTTTAGGCCATTCAATAGAAACTAGAAAAAAAGGCGCTTTAGAAATTTTGTTATATAACAGATATTGGAACATTCCTAATTTTGAAGGGCAGCGTTTTTTAGCGGATGTAGTAAGCACGCGTTATGGTTTGGATTATTCTTTTTCGGATAATTTTACCTCTGGTTTAGGTTATACAAATCATGATAAAATTACAGACGGATTTGTAAAATACAAACTTTTAAAACAACGTACAAATTCTAGAAAAGGCTTTGTGAGTATTGCATTACTGCAAACGTTTTCTCATAGAAACTTTGAAACTACAGGAGGTAGTATTTACGAACCCCTAGCCACTTCTTCAAATAGTTATGCATTTACAAGTCAAGTTTTAGTGGCAAGAAAAATAAACTCAGAATTATCTTTGCAACTTACGCCCACATTTATCCATAGAAAAGCAAATCCTTTAAACGACGATGCCAACAATCAATTTGCCCTTGGTTTTGGTGGTCGACATAAAATTAGCAACCATGCTGCTATCGTCTCAGAATATTTTTATGTGGTAAATACCATTACATCAGTAGAAACTTACAATGCTTTTATGGTTGGTGTAAATTGGGAATTAAGTCATTTATTATTACAATTTCAAGTTACCAATGCACGAAATTTTGTAGAAGATACTTTTATTACTCAAACAAAAAATAACTTTAATGCAAAAGATGGTAATTTTCACTTTGGCTTTAATGCCACTTTTGTACTGCACACCAAAAAGAAAAAATTAAAATAACTTTTGATAAAGACAAAAAGAATTCAACTTTTAAGATTGCTCTGCTTTATACTTCTATTTAGCAATTGTATTACTGTTGATGATGGGCTCATGGTTTTATTGAATTAGTTACAGATGTTGATGGCAACGTTTACAATAACATTAAACTAGGAAATCAAACTTGGATGTTAGAAAACTTAAAAAAAACAAGTTTTAAAAACGATTAGCCAATTACCAAATATACATTTGAAATACATCACATTAATTGGTAAAATCGTACTACATTTAAAACACTTTATCAATTGCCAAATGCAAACGATTTAAATAATCTATATGATAGTAAATTACCTTATAACTTTTATGGAGACCTGTAAAATAATATGGCTATTGAATCTGGCAAATTAGCACCTAAAGGATGGGAAACACCTTCGGTGCAAGACTTTAAAGATTCAGAAAGTTATTTAGCTACAAATGGTTATGCAGGCAAAGAAGCAGAAACCTTAAAAACAACAACAGGTTGGATTACTTCCTCTGAAAACGAAACAACTAAATTAGGTTTTAATGCTTTTGGAGGTGCAACATTAGCCGAAGGCATAGCCACTTGGGCAACCACTAATTTTAATTCGACCAGCAAAACAAGAACCATGATAAACTTATATAACAAAAAAAACTATATCCTACGAAGACAACGCATATCAAATTGTTGCTGGCATTAGATGTATTAAGGAATAATTTAAAAAAAAAGCCTTCAATTACTTGAAGACTTTTTTTTGATTTAAATTTACTGAACTAATTATTTTGGCATCACTACACTATCAATTGCGTGTATTATTCCGTTAGAGGCTGCTACATCTGCAATTACTACTGTAGACATGTTTCCTTTTTCGTCTTTTAACATTACATTTCCATCAACTAAAGATGCTACTAATTTACCACCTTGTACTGTAGTAACTGTAAAAGCACCATTGTTTGCTTTTATTGCTCCTACAACTGCAGCTGCATCAAATCTTCCTGCAACAACGTGATATGTTAAGATACTTGTTAAGGTTGCTTTATTTTCTGGTTGTAACAAAGTTGCTACTGTACCTTCTGGTAATTTAGCAAACGCATCGTTTGTTGGTGCAAAAACTGTAAACGGTCCTGCTGAGCTTAAAGTTTCTACTAAACCTGCTGCTTTAACTGCTGCAACTAATGTTGTAAAATTTTCATTGCTAGCGGCAATGCCTACAATATTAGGAGTTTGATTTGTTTCTACAACCTCTGCAGTCATTGCAACTATTTCTTCTTTCGCTTCTTCTGTTTTTGATGTTTTGCATGACGTAGTTGCAAAAAGACCGATAATTGCAAATGCCATAAATACGTTTCTTGTTTTCATTATTTTGAGTTTATTTATTAATTTTAAACAAATATATAAGTAATGAATGGCAAGTATTCTTAAATTTTGTTTAAAGTTTAGTTAAAATTATTAAACAAGATTAAATTATTAAAAAAAATGAAAATTCTTAAAGCTAAAAAACATCTAATTCTTTTAAAGAATTAGATGTTTTTTTTTAAAATTTAAAAGACACTTACTTATTCAAATACATTTTTCGTCTTGAATATAGGTTGTAAAATTCATCATCTTTTAAACTATCTATAAACAGAATACTTTCTCCTGTAGATTTCATTTCTGGTCCTAATTTCTTATTCACATTATGAAATTTATTGAAAGAGAAAACGGGTTGCTTGATGGCATAACCTGTTAATTGCGGATTAAAAGTAAAATCTGTTACTTTATTGTGACCTAACATTACTTTCGTTGCATAATTTACGTAAGGTTCTTTGTATGCTTTTGCAATAAAAGGCACTGTTCTAGATGCTCTAGGATTTGCTTCTATAATATAAACAAGTTCATCTTTAATAGCAAATTGTATGTTTATCAATCCAACTGTTTTTAAAGCTCTTGCAATTGTATGTGTATGATCTTTAATTTGTTGCATAACCAAATCTCCCAAGTTAAATACGGGTAACATAGCATTAGAATCTCCAGAATGAATTCCACAAGGTTCTATATGTTCCATAATTCCGATAATGTACACATTACCATCTGCATCACAAATTGCATCTGCTTCCGCTTCAATTGCGCCATCTAAGTAATGATCTAACAATAATTTATTACCTGGCATTCTACCTAATAAATCTACAACATGCTCAACTAATTCTTCTTTATTGATCACAATTTTCATTCCTTGACCACCTAAAACATAAGAAGGCCTTACTAAAATAGGGAAATCTAATTCATCTGCTAAAACCAAAGCTTCATCAGCAGTTTCTGCAATTCCGAAATCTGGATAAGGGATGTTATTATTTTTCAATAATGTAGAAAAACTTCCTCTGTCCTCGGCTAAATCTAGCGCTTCAAAAGAAGTTCCTATTATTTTAACTCCATATTTAGTTAACTTTTCGGCTAACTTTAAAGCAGTTTGCCCGCCTAATTGCACAATAACACCTTCTGGTTTTTCGTGTCTGATAATGTCATATATATGTTCCCAAAAAACAGGTTCGAAATATAATTTATCTGCAGTATCAAAATCCGTAGAAACAGTTTCTGGATTACAATTAATCATGATTGTTTCATAACCACATTCTTTAGCGGCTAAAACTCCATGAACACAACAATAATCAAACTCAATTCCTTGTCCTATTCTATTGGGTCCAGAACCTAAAACAATAATTTTCTTTTTAGGAGTTACAATGCTTTCGTTTGCAATAATAATTTCGCCGTTTGCAGTTTCAATTTCATTTTCGAAGGTTGAATAATAATAAGGAGTTTTTGCCTTAAATTCTGCAGCACATGTATCTACTAACTTATAAACTCTTTGAACTTTTAGTTCCTCTCTTTTACTATAAACTTGGCTTTCTAAGCACCCTAGCATGTGAGCTATTTGTCTATCTCCGTAACCTTTTTGCTTCGCTTCTAATAATAAATCTCTACCAAGAGTATCAATTTTGTATTTAGAAATTTCTTTTTGAAGTTGAAATAACTCTTCATATTGTTTTAAATACCACATATCAATTTTTGTGATATCATAAATCTTGCTCAAAGGAATTCCTATGGCAATTGCGTCATAAATAGCAAAAACACGATCCCAACTTGCGAAGGTTAATTTTTCTATAATTTGATTGTAATCTGTGTATCCTTTTCCATCTGCTCCTAAACCATTTCTCTTTATTTCTAAAGATTGTGTTGCTTTGTGAAGTGCTTCTTGAAACGAACGACCAATTCCCATTACTTCACCCACAGATTTCATTTGTAATCCTAAAGTTCTGTCTGAGCCTTCAAATTTATCGAAATTCCAACGAGGTATTTTTACAATTACATAATCTAAAGTTGGCTCAAATAAAGCCGATGTAGATTTAGTAATTTGATTATCTAATTCATCCAAAGAATATCCAATCGCTAATTTTGTAGCCACTTTTGCAATAGGATATCCTGTTGCTTTACTCGCTAAAGCGGATGAGCGGGAAACACGAGGATTAATTTCAATAGCAATAATATCTTCTTTTTCATCCGGTGAAACCGCAAATTGAACATTACATCCACCTTCAAAGTCGCCAATAGAACGCATCATATGAATTGCCATATCTCGCATTTTCTGATAGGTTTTATCAGAAAGTGTCATTGCAGGAGCTACTGTAATAGAATCTCCCGTATGAATTCCCATCGGATCCATGTTTTCGATAGAACAGATAATAACAACATTATCATTTCTATCTCTAAGCAACTCTAATTCATATTCTTTCCAACCCATCATTGCTTTATCAATCATCACCTCATGAATTGGTGATGATTCTAAACCTCTACTTAATAGCTCATCAAAATCTTCTGGTTTATAAACAATTGAAGCTCCTGCTCCTCCTAAGGTAAATGAAGAACGAATTACTAATGGATAACCAAATTCTTGTGCAATTTCCTTTCCTTTTAAAAATGACGTTGCTGTTGCTTGTGGAGCCATTGGCACACCAATTTTCAACATTAATTCTCTAAATAACTCTCTATCCTCTGTAATATTAATAGCGTCAATATCAACACCAATTAACTTTACATTAAAATCTTTCCAGATACCTTTTGTATCTGCTTCAATACATAAATTTAAAGCTGTTTGCCCCCCCATTGTTGGCAAAACTGCATCAATTTGTGGGTGTTCTTTTAAAATTTGAATGATTGATTTTGTTGTTAAAGGCAACAAATAAATATGATCTGCCATTGAAGGATCAGTCATAATTGTGGCAGGATTCGAATTAATTAAGATGGTTTCTATTCCGTCTTCTCTTAAAGAGCGTAAAGATTGAGAACCAGCATAATCAAATTCACATGCTTGCCCAATAACAATTGGTCCAGATCCGATAATTAGTACAGAGTTTAGGTCTTTTCTTTTTGGCATGATAAATAGTTGTGTTTTATTAGTTTGTGAAAATAGTTAGTTATTGGGTATAAAAAAAGGTGTTACTTTAAAAAAGTAACACCTAATATATTAACATATGTTAATCATTTATTTTTTATGTCTAGTTTCTGATGAAACAGAAATTTTCTTTCTTCCTTTTGCTCTTCTACGAGCTAATACTTTTCTACCATTAGCAGAAGCCATTCTTTCCCTGAAACCATGTTTGTTTCTTCTCTTTCTCTTTGATGGTTGATACGTTCTTTTTGGCATTATCTGTATTTTTAAATATCTTCTTTATTATTTTTATCGCTTAACTTTTCACGTCGTTAAAAGCGTTTGCAAATATACAACTGTTTTTATTTTAGACAAACAGTATTTGAAAAAAAATTAAATTATTTTTTCTTATCACAAAATACAATTTTTTTAAATGTTTTACTCTTTTTTATTTGTGATAAAAACGATAGTTAGTACTTTTGTCCAAACCTAAAATAACCATGCATACTACTAAATACGTTTTTGTAACCGGGGGCGTAACATCATCCTTAGGAAAAGGAATTATTGCAGCTTCTCTAGCTAAACTATTGCAAGAGAGAGGCTTTTCTGTAACTATTCAGAAATTAGATCCTTATATTAATATTGATCCAGGTACTTTAAACCCTTATGAACACGGGGAATGTTATGTTACTGATGATGGTGCAGAAACTGATTTAGACTTAGGTCATTATGAGCGTTTTTTAAACATTCCTACTAGTCAAGCTAACAATGTTACCACAGGTAAAATATATCAATCTGTAATTAATAAGGAACGAAAAGGAGAATTTTTAGGAAAAACAGTGCAAGTTATTCCGCATATTACTGATGAAATTAAACACAGAATTCAAATTTTAGGTGAAACTGGTGATTATGATATCGTAATTACAGAAATTGGAGGAACTGTTGGTGATATTGAATCGCTGCCTTATGTAGAATCTGTAAGACAGTTACTTTGGGAAAAAGGTCATGAGAATGCAATTGTAATTCATTTAACCTTAATACCCTATTTAGCTGCTGCTGGTGAATTAAAAACAAAGCCTACTCAACATTCCGTTAAAATGTTAATGCAAAGTGGCGTAAGTCCAGATATTTTAGTATGTAGAACAGAACATCAGATTTCTGAGGATATTAAAAGAAAATTGGCCTTGTTTTGTAATGTAAAACAAGAAGATGTAATACAATCTATTGATGCAGAAACGATTTATGACGTTCCTAATTTAATGTTGGATGAAGGTTTAGATACTGTTGTTTTAAAGAAATTTAACTTAACATCAAAACAAGAACCTAAATTAATTGTTTGGAATGAATTTTTAAGAAAACATAAAAATCCAAAACATGAAGTAGAAATTGCTTTAATTGGTAAATATATTGAGCTACAAGATTCTTACAAATCTATTACAGAAGCTTTTATTCATGCAGGTTCATCGCATGAAACAAAGGTAAATGTTAGATGGATTCATTCTGAAAGTTTAACTCCAGAAAATTTTGAAGAATTATTAAAAGGTGTAAACGGGGTTTTAGTTGCCCCAGGTTTTGGCGATAGAGGTATTGATGGTAAAATTAAAGCGGTACAATACGCAAGAGAAAATAATATTCCTTTTTTCGGAATTTGTTTAGGAATGCAAATGGCTGTTATTGAATTTGCTAAAAATGTGTTAGGTTTAGTAGATGCTTTTTCAACTGAAATGAAAAGCGATTGTAAAAACCCGGTCATCAACTTAATGGAAAGTCAAGAAAAGGTAACCGAAAAAGGTGGAACAATGCGTTTGGGTGCCTGGGATTGTATACTTAAAAAAGGTTCTAAAGCACATGACGCTTATCAAATAGAAAATATTAGCGAACGTCACAGACATAGATATGAATTTAATAATGATTATTTAAATCAAATTGAATTGAAAGGTATGAAAGCAACAGGAACAAATCCAAAAACTGGATTGGTAGAAGTTGTAGAAGTACCAAGTCATCCCTGGTTTGTAGGCGTACAATACCATCCAGAATATAAAAGTACCGTATTAAAACCACATCCTTTATTTGTGGCTTTTATCAAGGCTGCTTTAAAACAATCTAAAATTTAAAGTTCAATAGTTGAAGTTTTTAAAAGGGAATACTATTTGAACTAATAAGTTTATAAACAATAACCGTAGTAAAAACAATATAAATAAATACAGTTTTGCTACATTTGTCGGTTTTTCATCAAGAATGAAAAGCAAAAATGACAAAATGACATTTTAAATTTACACATGGAACAAAAAAAATTCGATTATAATTCTTTTATAGGAATGATTCTTCTTGGAGGAATTATGCTTTGGTATTTTAATACAAACCAGCCCGAAATAGACCCAGAAGAAATTACCACAGAACAGATTATAGATTCTGGTAAAATTGAAACTCAGAAAACAATTACTAAAACGCCTGTTTTAGAAAACGATTCTTTACAGCAAATCGAATATCAAAATAAATTAGGTGCTTTTGCTTTAAGCGCTATAAACGGTGCCAAAGGAACTTCTGTAATTCAAAATAACTTAGTAAAATTAACCATTGATAATAAAGGTGGTCAAATTATTGAGGCTTTAATCAAGAATTATAAAACGTATGATTCTCTTCCTTTATATATGATAAAAGACAACAACTCGTCTTTTAACATTAATTTCGGAACAACAGATAACAGAATTCTAAACACCAAAGAGTTATTTTTTGAACCTGTTTTAACTAAAAATGGAGACAATTCTGTTTTGTCTATGAAACTAAAAGTTTCTGAATCGCAATATTTAGAGTACAGGTATGAAATGAAACCAAAGAAATATATGGTTGATTTTTCTATACGGTCTCAAGGTTTAAGCAATGTTATTAATTCAGCAAATCCTATTAATTTAGATTGGTCTTTAAATGGGTTTAGACATGAAAAAAGTATTCGTACAGAAAACACGATGTACTCTTACTTTTATTACAAGACCGAAGACGATGTTGATTACCTAAATGCAGGAAATACAGAACTTATAAATGATGTAGACTGGGTTGCGTACAAACAGCACTTTTTTACAAGTAATTTATTAACAGATACTCCTTTTAACAATGCTACTGTTACTTCTACAGACTTAGTTAAAGATGAAAAAATAGACACTGTTTTTACTAAAAAATACGAATTAAAAACTCCTTTAGCATTAACTGCAGGTGAATTAAATTATAACATGAAGTGGTTTTACGGCCCAAGTGATTATAACATATTAAAAAAATACGAAGGAACAGATTTAGAAGTTACTGCCGATTTAGGTTGGGGAATTTTTGGTTTTTTAAACAGAACAGTTTTTTATCCTGTGTTTAATTTCTTACAAGGATATTTATCAAACTTTGGATTAATTATTATTCTAATGACCATTGTTGTTAGATTAATTATGTCTCCTTTAGTTTATAAATCGTACTTATCTAGTGCGAAAATGAAGGTTATTAGACCTGAATTAACAGCGTTAAATGAGAAGTTTCCCGGAAAAGAAAATGCAATGAAACGTCAACAAGAAACGATGGCTATTCAGCGTAAAGCCGGTGTAAGTATGATGTCTGGTTGTATACCCGCATTGTTACAAATGCCAGTATTCTTTGCGTTATTTAAGTTCTTTCCAACAAATTTAGCGTTACGTCAAGAAAGTTTTTTATGGGCTCCAGATTTATCTTCTTATGATACTATTTTTACCTTACCTTTTGGTATTCCTTTTTATGGAGATCACGTAAGTTTATTTCCAATTTTGGCTTCTGTTGCCATTTTCTTTTATATGAAAATGAACCAAAGTCAGCAAGCAAATATGCAAGCACCAACACAAGAAGGAATGCCTGATATGGGTAAAATGATGAAGTATATGATTTACTTCTCTCCTATTATGATGTTGTTTTTCTTTAACAACTATGCAAGTTCTTTAAGTTTGTACTACTTTATTTCTAACTTACTTACTATTGCAATTATGTTAGTTATAAAGCATTTTGTAATTGATGAAGAGAAAATTCATGCTCAAATAGAAGAAAACAAAAAGCGTCCAGAAAAAGCGAAGAGTAAATTCCGTCAAAGAATTGATGCTGCTATGAAACAAGCACAAGAGCAACAAGCTATACAGAAAAAAAAGTAGAAGGCAATGCTTTCTGATAATTATAAAAACCGAAACTTAATTGTTTCGGTTTTTTTGTCTTAAAAGGTGTTTTTTTCTATTGATTTTCTTATTCAAAAAAAGTAAATTAGCTAAATAAATAAAACAATTTTTGCCTTATTTAATTCATTATTGAAAGCAACAAAATAATGGTTACTAAATTAACTTTAGTATTAAAAAATGAACACAGAGCTTTTAATTCCTCTTTTAGTAATTTTATTACTTATTATTATTATTTTACAACCATTTAGATATAAAATAAATTCTAAAACAGAAAGTAAGATTAAGAACGAGATTAAAGGTAAGTTTACAATTAAAATTGTGACTCAAAACATTAAAAAAAATCGAGAAATTATACCTAAAATTATATTAAAAAAAGTTTCTGAACCATCTGAAAAACCAATAATAGAAATAAGAAAAAACAAATGGTTACACCCAGAAGATAACTTTGAGAAGATGAAAAAAGGTAAAGTTGATAGTAATTAAAAAAAGAATCACTAAATAGTATGTTTTTAATAGATAAACCATTCGTTTCAGAATTTCTTATTGATACAATAAGGAATAATAATTATAAAATAATTGCAACCAAAGCAGCTAAAAAATTAATAAAAGATGATTCATTAGCATGGATAAACGAACAAGAAGCAATCTCTCTATTAAAAAACAACCCACAAATTACAATTTATAGCAATTCTGAAAATGCCTTGGCTTGGATAGCTCTAAACTTTGGAGAAAGCGAGTTATCAAGTCAGTTAAAAATATTAAAAAATAAAGTAGCGTTTAGAGAACTTATAAAGGAGTTGTTTCCAGATTTTTATTTCAAAAAAGTACATATTGACGAAATTCACATGTTATCAGATACTGAAATTCGTTTTCCATTTGTAATTAAACCAGCAATTGGTTTTTTTAGTATTGGAGTTTATATCGTGGAAAATGAAAATGACTGGATAAAAGCCAAAAGTGAGTTAAAGCCTGAAAAACTTACAAGTATCTTTCCTAAAAATGTATTAAATACAAACAATTTTATAATCGAGGAATTTATTCGGGGAGAAGAATATGCAATCGATTATTATTATGACAATAATGGAAATGCTATTTTGTTAAACGTTTTGCACCACGTTTTCTCTTCCGGAAAAGATACAAGTGATAGAGTTTATTCAACATCCAAAGAAATAATTGTTAAGTATAAAAGTGAACTTGAAAGTTTTTTAAGTAAAATTGGTAAAAAATTAAATCTTAAAAATTTTCCAGCTCATGCCGAAGTAAGAATCGATGAAAACGGAAAAATACTTCCCATAGAAATAAACCCTTTAAGATTTGGTGGCTTTTGCACAACAGCAGATCTATTGGGAGTTACTTTAGGATTTAATGAATACAACTGCTTTTACGAAAATAAAAAACCAGACTGGGACATTATATTTAAAGGAAAAGAAAATAAAGTATTTAGTGTAATTATTCTGGATAATAATTCGGGCATAATTCCATCTGATATATTAAAATTTAACTACTTAGAACTTGCAAAAGATTTTGAAAACCCCATATTAATTAGAAAATTAGATATCAACAAATATCCTGTATTTGGATTTGTTTTTACGGAAACTTCTTCTAGTCAAAAAAAAGAGTTAAATGATATTCTTACTTCTGATTTGAGAAAATATATAGTATTAAAAGAATAAAAAGTTAATATCAAAAATGAGTAAGGATTAAATGATCATTTTAGCTCTCATCAATAAATTTAGACACAAAGTACAATAGAATTCTGTTTGGTATAAATGATTCTCAACTATTTATAAGAATATTTGTGCTCTTAAAGCATATTAAGAAAGACTCCTTTTTACTTTAAATTGTCCATAAAACAAAATATACCCATAGCATATAATCGTTAATACAAAAGCAGTTTTAAATCCAAAACCATCTATTAAACTTCCAAACGCAAAGGGAATTATAGCGCCACCAACAATTGCCATGCACAACAAACCGGAAGCTTGTGCTTTTAAATCGCCAAGACCTTCTAAACTCAATGTAAAAATTGTTGGAAACATAATAGAATTGAATAAACCAACCGCCAAAATAGACCACATAGAAAGCAAACCAGTTGTATTTATTGAAATTAAAATCATTGCAATTGCTAAACTTGCAAAGGTTGCTAAGACTTTTCCTGGAGCCATAATTTTGGTTAAATACGCACCAACAAATCGACCAATCATTGCGCCTCCCCAATAAAAAATTACAAAAATACCGAGTAACGATTTAGGATCTGAACCTGAAAATGTTTTATTAAAAGTACTTGCAATTGTATTGGCAATATTCATCATTGTTTCATTTTGCAAAACTATTGCAGCTAAGTTCATATCTGCAAAATAATTGACCAAAAAGCTACCAATAGCTACTTCTGCGCCAACATAAACGAAGATTGCTAAAGCGCCCATTAACATCAATTTATTTTTTAACAGGGTAAAATATCCCCCTTTTGGACTTTCTTCCATTACTTTTGGTAATTTTATAAATGCAAAAATGAATGCTAAAATAGCGATAGAAAAAGCAATTAATAAAAACGGAGTTTGTACAGTTGATGCTTCGGATTCATAATAATTTAATTTTTCTATTTCACTTAAAAGAGAAATTTCTTCGGATGTTTTTACAGAATCACTTAACAAAAATAAAGCACCAACTACAGGAGCAATTGTAGTTCCCAAAGAATTAAATGCTTGTGATAAATTTAAACGACTACTAGCGCCGTCTTCAGACCCTAACAATGCAACATAAGGATTAGCTGCTACTTGAAGAACTGTAATTCCGCCTGCAAGTGTAAAATAACCGATTAAGAAAATAGAAAATTCTCTATATGCTGCTGCTGGATAAAATAATAAACAGCCTAAAGCCATTATTAACAAACCTAAAACGATCCCTTTTTTGTAGCCAATTTTAGATAACATATAGCCCGATGGTAAAGAAAACAAAAAGAATGCAACAAAAAAAGCAAATTGCACCAATACTGTTTTTGCATAAGACATTTCGAAAACATCTTTTAATCTTGGCACTAAACTATCTACCAAAACAGTAATAAAGCCCCAAAGAAAAAATAATGTTGTTAAAAGTATAAAAGCACTTTTGTAAGACTTATTCGAAGATTCTATTGACATACTTATACTTTATTAAAATAATTTGGTTTTATATTTATATTTTTTACTTGGGCAACTGTTGTGCTTCATAACTTAAACAAAAAAATTCTAGCTTTTACTAAAGTTAATAAACAAATTTAGCCCTGATTGAAACGACATCCTTTTTTATTTTTCATAAAAAAGATACAGTGAAAAGCAGGAAATAGCTTCAAAAAAAATTATACTTTATTAAAATAATCTGATTTAATATTTTTATTTTCTTCGCCTTTAAAGATTGTGTAACTAAACCATTCATGAATGGAATAAGCACCTGTTTGCCCTTGTTTATTTACGGCAATATAACCCACTTGAAAGTCTTTGAAATCTTTTCCTGGTTTATTTACAATTCTTCCAATTGCCTCTTCACAAGCTTCTTGCGGACTTTTTCCTTGACGCATTAACTCTACAATTAAAAAACTACCCACGGTTTTTAAAACTTCTTCTCCTAAACCAGTTGCAGATGCGCCACCGATTTCGTTATCGATAAATAATCCACCACCAATAATTGGGGAATCTCCTACTCTACCAGCCATTTTGTAAGCCAATCCGCTTGTGGTACAAGCTCCAGAAATATTCCCTTTTTTGTCAATCGCCAACATACCAATGGTATCATGGTTTTCTATATTAATAATTGGTTTGTATTCTGATTTTACTTTCCAATCTTCCCATGCTTTTTTAGCTTTTTCTGTGAGTAAATTTTCTCTTTCGAATCCTTTTGAAACTGCAAATTGCTCTGCTCCCTCTGCAACCAACATTACATGCGGCGTATCTTCCATTACCTTTCTAGCAACAGAAATTACATGCATAATATTTTTAACACCCAAAACTGCGCCGTAATTTCCTTTTTCGTCCATAATACAAGCGTCTAAAGTTACGTTTCCGTCTCTATCTGGCAAACCTCCTTTACCAACAGACTGCCCGTCTTCGTTCGCTTCTTCAATTCTACAACCTTGCTCTACCGCATCTAATGCATTACCTCCATTTTGTAAGATTTTTGCTGCAGTTTCAACTGCCAAAGGCGTGTTCCAAGTTGCAATTACCAGAGGTCTTAATGGTTTTGAAACAGAAATTAAAGCTGCTTTTTTATTTTCTGATGCAGCATCACAACTTATAAATGCTGATGAAACAGCAACGATTCCTAGACTTGTTATAGATGCTTTTTTTAAGAAGTTTCTTCTTTTCATTTCATTTCATTTATTTGAATTTCATCAACAAACAACCAACTTCTACCATCATCTTTATAACCTAAGTGCCATGCTGGAAGTTTGCCTAATTTCTTTGCGATGATTTTTATAAATCTAAATTCGCTATAAATTTTATTAAATCTCACGTTCCTAATTTCAACTTTATCAGATTCAATAATAGTATATTTTTTTGGTTTATTTTCTAAATTGATAAATGTTTTTCCGTCTTTTGAGAATAAAAAACTCACGTCTGTAGGATAGAAAATCCAACTTCTTTGGTCTTGTAAAAATCCGACAGAAACTTCAGAGAGACTTTTTAAACTGCCTAAATCTACAATTGCTTCTAGATCGGTATCAAAATATCCTTGCCATGTTCCTGTCCTAAAATCTGCCGACCCTACAATACCGTCTATCAAAGCATTTTGCCCTCCTGCATTGTATTGATTTGCATATTCAGTATTTAAATTGATGGTAATATTGGGGTCTATTTTATAAAAATCGGTAGTTATAACGGCACTTTTTACATCATTTTTTTGAGCGTACACAGAAAGATTAATTTGCTTATTTATAACAAATGGCTTTTCAAATTTTTGAAATCCTCCTTTATAGCCTATTCTATAATATATCGTTGCTTTACTGTCTACATTTCTTAGAGTAATTTCTGTACTTCCTTTAAAAGCAATCTTTCCCTTTGCAATAAATGGCGCTGCAACTATTAGATGTTCATTAATAGATGTTTTAGGAATATTTTTATAGGCAGTTCCCCAGCTTGAAGGTTGATTCGTCATTTCGAAAACCAAACTTCCTCCGTTTATAACATCAGCATGATTTATATATGAAAACTCATAATTAGCGCCATTTAATTTAGCTGATTTAATGTATTTATTTTCTTCGGATTGATTATTTGCTTGAACAATAAACGATTTACCATTTTCTAAATTGATGGTTGCCTTGTCAAAAAGCGGACTTCCGATTATGTATTGATTTGAGCCTGGCGTAACAGGATAAAATCCCAAAGAAGAAAAAATATACCAAGCACTCATTTGTCCGCAATCTTCGTTACCTGATATTCCGTCTGGAGTATTTGTGTACAATTCAGTTAAAATCTGTCGGATTTTCTCTTGTGTTTTAAAAGGTTTATTTACAAAATTATACAAATATGACATGTGATGACTTGGTTCATTTCCGTGTGCATATTGCCCAATTAAACCAGTAATATCGACTTGATGGCTTCCTGAAATTTTATTTGCTGCCAAAAATAATTTATCTAATTGACTTTCTAATTTATCTTTTCCTCCCAATAATTTAATGAAACCAGAAATATCTTGAGGAACGTAAAAACTATATTGCCAAGAATTGGCTTCTGTATAATTGAAATTTACTTCGTAAGGATCAAAAGGCGCAAACCAGGTATTTCTAAAACGACCTCTCATAAATTGGGTAGAAGGGTCAAAAACGTTCTTATAATATTGTGCTCTTTCTAAAAAGGTTTTATACTCAACTTCTTTTCCTATAGATTTTGCCATTTGCGCTATTGTCCAATCGTCATAAGCATATTCTAAGGTTTTAGAAACCGATTCAGATTCATTTTCAACAGGAATAAATTGCATTTTTTTATAGGAATCTAGTCCCAATTTATCACGAGTTGCAGAATGCTTCATCGCTGTAAAAGCTTTTTCAACATCGTAGTTTTTAATCCCTTTTAAATAGGCATCTGCAATTACAGGCACTGCATGATAACCAATCATACAACCAGTATAATTTGCTGCTAAATCCCAAATTGGCATAATGCCACCTTCATCATATTTTGCTAAAAAAGTATTGATAAAATCGTTCGTTTTATCTTGCTCAATTATTGTGTACAATGGATGTGCAGCTCTATACGTATCCCAAAGTGAAAACACTGTATAATAATCAAAATCTTTGGTTTCATGAATTTTAAAATCCATTCCGCGATACCTACCATCTACATCTTGATACAAATTGGGTGCAATCATTGTATGGTATAAAGAAGTATAAAAATTTACTTTATTATCTGGATTTTGACCTTCTACTATTATTTTACCAAGTTGTTTTTCCCAAGTTTCCTGTACTTCCTTTTTAATTTCTTCGAAAGATTTAGTTCCTAATTCTTGTTCTAAATTTTTCTTTGCACCTTCAATATCAACGGCAGAAATTCCGATTTTTATAGTAATGGGTTCATTATTTGGATTGATGAAATTCAATGCAATTTTTTGAGCTCCTGGGATTCCTTCTTTTGGTGGAGTTTGTAAAACATCCTTAAAAGAATGTGATGTTTTAATGCTAAAAAACAACCGCTGATCTTTTGCCCAAGCTTCAGAAAAACGAAATCCAGAAAGTTCTGTATCAGAAATTCTTTCGATATTAGCATCTAAAACTTTATCTCTGTGTAGTAAATCTAAAATTACAAATTGATTTTTAGAAGTCGGAAATAAATATTTATGCATTCCACTTCGTCTAGAAACTGTCAATTCAACATCAATATTTGTATCATCCAAATGCACTTTATAAAAACCAGGTTCAGCAAGTTCTTTTTCATGAGAAAACTTAGATTTATACCCTTCATTACCATCTGCGCCATTATTAAAAACTTGCTTATTAGTTGGCATTAATAAAATATCACCATAATCAGAAACTCCTGTTCCGCTTAAATGCGTGTGCGAAAATCCGTAAATTTCAGAATCAGAATAATGATAACCAGAACATCCATCCCAACCTTCTAAACGCGTATCTGGGCTTAATTGCATCATCCCAAAAGGCATTGTTGCTCCGGGATACGTATGCCCGTGTCCACCAGTTCCTATAAACGGATTTACATAAGAAATTAAACTTTTGCCACTTTTTGAAGTTGAAATTTCAGAATTTGCATCACAAGAAATCATTGCGAATACGACAATAAAAAAATAGAAAAATTGTAGTTTCATCAAAATAGAATCTTAAATTCGTCTCAAATATAACAGAAAATGAAATTTTACCATTATGTATTCCTTCTTTTTATTGTTTTTTCTTTCGGATGTTCAAAAGAAACCTTAAAACCAATGGAGCCAAACATTATTCCTAAACCATTTTCTCAAAAAATAAATCAAGGAGTTTTTATTTTGGATGAAAACCTCAATTTAACTTCTATAAATGAATTAAATGAAGTTTCTAATTACTTTGAATTGTATCTAAAAGAAACCTATCAAATAGAATTTTCTAAAGATAAAAATGCTAAAAAAATCACTTTTAAAATTGATAAAACCATTAGGTATGAAGAAGGTTACGAATTAAAAATTGAAGAGAATTTAATAGCAATTAAAGCAAAGAATTCTAAAGGAGCTTTTTATGCTGTTCAAAGTTTATTGCAATTATTACCAATAAAATCGGATTTTAAATCAATTGCAATTCAATGTTTAGAAATTAAAGATGCTCCACAATTTGTATATAGAGGAATGCATTTAGATGTTGGGCGTCATTTTTTTTCGGTAGATTTCATAAAGAAATACATCAATTTAATGTCAATATTAAAAATGAATACGTTTCATTGGCATTTAACAGAAGATCAAGGATGGCGAATTGAGATTAAAAAATACCCGAAACTACAAGAAATTGCAGCTTTTAGAAACGAAACTTTAATAGGTCATTATTCAGAGCAACCACAAAAGTTTGATGGTAAAAAATATGGCGGATTTTACACACAAGAAGAAATTAAAGAAGTTGTAAAGTATGCATCCGAGAGGCAGATTACGATTATTCCAGAAATAGAAATGCCGGGACATTCACAAGCTGCAATTGCTGCATATCCAGAATTAGGTTGTGCTTCGACAAGCTCAGCAATTAAAAAACAAATTGAAGTTGCCACGAAATGGGGCGTTTTTGATGAAATCTACTGCACCAAAGAAGCTACATTTAGATTTTTAGAAGATGTAATTGATGAAGTTGCGACTTTATTCCCTGGCAAATACATTCATATTGGCGGTGATGAAGCTCCAAAAACAAGATGGAAAAATTGTGAGCATTGCCAAAGTCTCATCAAAAAAGAAGGCTTAAAAGATGAACACGAGTTGCAGAGTTATTTTATTGCTAGAATGGAAAAATACATCAACTTAAAAGGAAAACAAATTATTGGTTGGGATGAAATTTTAGAAGGTGGTTTAGCGCCAAATGCAACGGTAATGTCTTGGAGAGGAACCAGTGGCGCCGTTGAAGCGGCTAAACAAAAACATACTGTAATTTTAACACCACAATCTCATTGTTACTTTGATCATTACCAATCTGATACCGAAAATGAACCTTTAGCCATTGGCGGATTTCTTCCTTTGGAAAAAGTATATACTTTTAATCCGATTCCGGTTGAATTAACAAAAGAGGAAGCAAAATATGTTTTAGGTGCACAAGGAAATGTTTGGACAGAATATATGCAGACTCCCGAAAAAGTAGAATATATGGTCTTTCCAAGAGCAATTGCTTTGGCTGAAGTGCTTTGGAGTGCAGAAAAAAACAAAAATTATACTGATTTCGTGAATAGATTAGAACATTTTCAAAAGAGATTAGATGTTATGAATGTGCGCTATGCCAATCATTTATACGAGGTAAATGGTAATTTAATTGCTAAAAATGATGTGATTAGTTTTTGGTTAAAAACAACAACCAACAAGAAAATTATTTATACGTTAAGTGGTGAAGACCCTATTTACTCAATGCATTCAGCGTATACTAAACCAATCAAAATTGATGCATCTACAACCATAAAAGCAGCTGTTTTTAATACGGATGGCAAACAATTAGGGAGTGTATTTGAGCAAAAAATAAACTTACACAAAGCTGTTGGACAAAAAATTACTATAAATGTTGCTCCTAATAAAGCGTATAATGCTGGTGGAAAAGAAGCATTAATTAATGGCGTTTTAGGAAATAACAAACGCTATGGAGACAAAGAATGGCTAGGATTTTGGGGTGACAATGTAGAAATTACGATTGAATTTGATAAACCTACAGAAATCAATTCGATTTCAATACGTTTTTACAATGGAAGTGGGCAATGGATTTATGCTCCACCAAAGGTTTTAATTAGTTTTGATGGTAATAGTTTTGACAGTTTTAAAACTGGGTTTTCTGAGGCATTATTAGTGAATTTTAATCAGGAATTTAAAAATAAAACTTCCAATATTATTAAATTTAAAATTCCGAATTACGGAATTATTCCAGAAGGTAAACAAGGTGCAGGTAATAAAGCTTGGACTTTTATTGATGAAATAATTGTTAAGTAAAATCGTTGTTAATAAAGTTAAAGAATCAAAATATTGCCGCATCATTCTTCCTCGAAATGACAAAATAAAAATTATGACATTAGAAATCTGTGCAAACTCGTATCAATCAGCAATCAATGCTCAAAATGCTGGCGCAGACAGAATAGAACTTTGTTCAGAACTTTCAGTTGGTGGAATTACACCCTCTTATGGATTGTTAAAAAAAATTTCTAAAGAAATTACAATTCCGGTTCATGTTTTAATTAGACCAAGAAGTGGGGGTTTTTATTACAGTGATGACGAATTTGAAATAATGAAAAGCAACATTAAACTCTGCAAAAAATTGGGTTTTGCAGGAATTGTTTCTGGTGTTTTAAACGCTAACAATTCAATTGATATTCCAAGAACAAAAATCTTAGTTAGACTTTCAAAACCACTATCTTTCACGTTTCATAGAGCTTTTGATTGTGTTTTAAATCCTGAAAGAGCATTAGAAATTTTAATCGAAATTGGGGTAAATAGAATTTTAACTTCTGGCCTAAAGGAAAAGGCAGAAAACGGAATTGAGCTCCTTAAAAAAATGCAGAAAATTGCTCAAAACAAATTGATAATTTTACCAGGAAGTGGCATTAATTACAACAATGCATTGCTATTTAAAGAAGCTGGGTTTGAAGAAATACATACTTCGGCATCAAAAATAATACACACAAAAAACAGCACTTTCTTTAGTACCAATAATAAAAAAGTTTCTGATACTTCAAAAATCAAAGAAATTTTAAAAGTGATAAAAAATGCGTAAAACTTTATTGTTACTAAGTTTAATTTTAATCTGGAACTGTACACCAAAAAAAGACTTGCCTTTTAATATTCCCTTAGATAAAAATTGGGAATTTAAAGGAACTGATACCTTAGATTGGAAATCTGCTTCTGTGCCTGGCAATGTAATGACCGACTTATTAGATCATAAAATTATTGAAGATCCTTTCATAGAAACTAATGAAGAAAAAGCACAATGGATAGCGACTAAAAGTTGGGAATATAAAACCACTTTTTCATTAAATGATAGTGTTTTAAAAAAAGGAAACATCAATTTAAACTTTGAAGGTTTAGACACGTATGCAACCATATTCTTGAATGACTCTTTATTAGGGCAAAGTAATAACGCTTTTAAAACCTTCGCTTTTGACATTAAAAAATTGGTAAAAGAAGAGAATGAACTCTATATTTATTTTACAAATACCGATAAAAAAGAAGAAGTTGCCGAAAGAAAAAACCCTTATAAACTACCTGAAGGAAGAAGAATTTTTACAAGAAAAGCACAGTTTCAATATGGTTGGGATTGGGGACCAAAACTAAATACATCAGGCATCTGGAAAGAGGTTTCGATTCAAGCATGGAATAATTTTAAATTTGATGACATTTTTATTCGTCAAAAAAAACTAACCGATAAAAAGGTAAAACTTGTTGCAGAAATCGCTATAGAATGCAATTTGGAGTTAGAAACAGATGAAACTGTTCCGGCAGAAATTAAAATCACTATTGATGATGAAGAAATCATCCGAATAATTGACATCAAAAAAGGAACTCATACCTATAAAATTCCTTTAGAAATTAAAAACCCAAAATTGTGGTGGACACATAATTTAGGAAATCCGTATTTATATAATTTTAATTTTCAATTGACTTGTGAAGGTCAATTAAAGGATAAAAAAATAATAAAAAAAGGAATACGAACGATTAAATTAATCAGTAAAAAAGATAAAATTGGTCAATCTTTTTATTTTGAATTGAATGGAAAACCAGTTTATGCCAAAGGGGCAAATTACATTCCACAAAATAGTTTTCAGAATAAAGTTACCAATGAGCATTACGAAAAATTACTGTCTGATATTGCAGATTCGAATATGAATATGTTGCGTGTTTGGGGTGGAGGAATCTATGAAAACGATATTTTTTATGACCTTTGCGATGAAAAAGGGATTTTAGTTTGGCAAGATTTTATGTTTGCCTGCGCCATGTATCCGGGTGATGCTGACTTTTTAGAAAATATAAAGGGCGAAGCAGAACATCAAGTAAAAAGATTAAGAAATCATACTTCAATTGCTTTGTGGTGCGGAAATAACGAAAATTCTGAAGCTTGGGATCGTTGGGGATGGCAAGCAGACAGAACTAAAAAAGAGAAAAAGGAAATTTGGGATGATTATTTAGTAGTTTTCGACAATATTTTACCTAAAATAGTTTCGAAATACAGTGAAACAGATTATTGGGAAACTTCGCCTAAATATGGCAGAGGAAATCCATTGTATGAATTGGAAGGTGACGCGCACGATTGGTGGGTTTGGCATGATGAGTATCATTTTGAATATTTAGAAAAAAGAGTTCCTCGATTTATGAGCGAGTTTGGTTTTCAAGCCTTACCAAGTTTTGAAACATTAAAATATATAAATCAAAATGATACGATTAACCTAAAAACAGCCGCTGTAATTGCGCATCAAAAACATATAAAAGGCTTTAGATTAATTGAAGAATACATGGTTCGTGATTACAAAAAACCTTCGAATGACGAGGATTATGTGTATGTAAGTCAGTTACTACAAGCCAAAGGAATTGTAATGGGCATCGAAGCACATCGTAGAGCAAAACCGAGAAACATGGGCACTTTATATTGGCAATTAAACGATTGCTGGCCAGCAATTTCTTGGTCTAGCATTGATTATTTTGGTAATTGGAAAGCTTTACAATACAAAGCAAAAAAAGCTTTTGAAAACGTTTTAATTTCTTCCATAACTGAAAAAAATAAGGTGAAAACTTTTATTATAAATGATACTTTTGAAACCATTAAAGGAAATTTAAAAATAAAAATAATTGACTTTTACGGAAAAGAAATTAAAACTGATTCTTTACAAATTAAAGTTTTAGAGGATAGCAGTAAAGAATATTACAATCTTTCTTTAAAAAGTATCGATAAAAAAACAACGGTTTTAGTTACTGAATTTAACAATGTAAAATCGTATTTCTACTTTGTAAAACCAAAAGAACTCGTCTTACCAAAAGGAGAAATTGAAAAAGATATAATTAAAACAGCCAATGGTTTTTCAATTACCATTAAAAGCGCGGTTTTACAAAAAGAGGTCTTTCTATTTACAGATGAAAAAGGTCATTTTTCTGATAACTTTTTTGATTTATTACCATATGAAACGAAGACTATTTTATTTGAAACTAACGCTACTTCTTTAAATGATTTAAAATTAAAAACGTTGAATGAGATTTAAAAGAATACTGTCTTTTCTAAAAACGCATTTTTTGGAAAGGATGGTAAAAGAAACTTATTAATATACATCTCGATTCAATACCGATAAAAAATCGAAATTACTCTATGTGACGTTGACTTATAGTTATTCCTTTTTATTAAAAATCCACGATTCTAAAAAACCCAATCCATACCCTAGAAACTGGGTAAAAGAAGTAATTATGCTTAAAAGAGCAACCTTTAAATTTTTATTCTGATATAAAGAATCTAAGAATAATAGTAGGAAATAAAATCCGTAAAAGTATAAAAACTGATTGAAGGCAAAAAAGGCTAGAATAATACTGATATCAATACCTATAATAAACAAGCTTGGAAACCAATATGTTAATTTTGCAGTTCTGGGAAAGCGTTTATTTAGTTTTGGCCTTCCTGCTCCAAAAGCAAAAGTCTGTTTAAAAAATTGTGGAATATTACTCCTACGTTTGTGATATACAAAAGCTTTTTCTATGAGCTGCGTTTCGAATCCTTTTTCCCATAAACGAAACGTTAAATCGATGTCTTCTCCTATTTTTAAATCTGAAAAACCCTTTGTTTTAGCAAAGGCTTTTTGCGACAATCCAAAATTAAAACTTCTTGGTTGAAATTTGCCAACAGCTTGTTTTTTACCACGAATTCCGCCAGTTGTTAACACAGAAGTCATTGCGTAATTAATTGCTTTTTGAAGCGCTGTAAAGCTTTTATGCGCAGCATCTGGGCCGCCAAAAGCATCTGTATACTTATTTTTTAATGCCTTTTTTACTTCGGATAAATATTGTTGTGGCACAAGAACATCTGAATCTAAAATAATGAAATAATTTCCTGAAGCATTTTGCATTCCGAAATTACGACTTGCTCCTGCTCCGCTATTTTCTTTAAAAAAGTATTTTAAAGTAAGTTGATTTTTATATTTCTCTACAATAGTGTCACTTTTTTGGGTTGAACCATCTTCAATTATTAAAACCTCAAAGTTATTAGCAAAATCTTGTTTTGTAAGACTTTCTAACAACTCATCAATTTCATTGGGACGATTGTAAACCGGAATTATGATGGATAGTGATAATTTCAATATTTAGGATTTTAGAACAGAAAATAGAATTTCATTTCCGTTGATTTCAAAACGAACTTCATCGTATTTCTCTTCTTTAAAATTTTCGGCTTCTTCAATAGATATATTATAATCTATTTTAGTAATCGACTTTTGTACGGCACTCGAAAAGTCAGATTCAATTTTATGTTCATCAGATTCTAATTTTAAAACCTCATTTTTATTAGTAAAAGTAAGCATACTTCCTTTTTTACTTTTTAAATTAGTAGCGCTTACCATAATTGTTTCTAAAATTAAAAAACCTCCTAATTCGTTCACTCTCAGATACAGATCACCATACTTAGATTCTGCGAATTTATTGATTCCTACATTTTTAATATTCTCTTCAATTTGAATGTCTACCTCTGTTCGTTTCATCAAATTAAACGTTTCTGATGACGTAAATACTTTGTCCATTTTCTTGAAAAAACCCATGTATAAAAATTAAATTAGTTAGTAAATATATAAAAATGAATAGGAACAAAAAATGCAAATCAAAATTGATTTGCATTTTTTAAAAGTTGTTAAAAAACTAGTAGCTTTAAACTTTCTAAAAGCTCGTAAATAAGCTTAGCCCTGATTGAAACGGCATCCTTTTTATTTTTATAAAAAGATATAGTGAAAAGCAGGAAATAGCTTAAAAAAAAATTATGTATTATTTTATTCTTCGCCCATAAATTTATCCATTACTGGATCGCTAACTCCCATGTTTGAGAACCCGCCATCATGAAATAAATTTTGCAAAGTTACCTTCTTGGTTAAATCTGAAAATAAAGTCATTGTATAATCTGCACATTCTAAAGCTGTTGCATTTCCTAGCGGACTCATTTTTTCTGCATATTCTATAAATCCGCCAAAACCTTTAACGCCACTTCCTGCTGTAGTTGGTGTTGGAGATTGAGAAATTGTATTTACTCTAACTTTGTGATCTCTACCAAAAAAATACCCAAAACTACGCGCTATACTTTCTAAATATGCTTTGTTATCTGCCATGTCGTTGTAATCTGGAAACACTCTTTGTGCAGCCATATACGTTAACGCAACGATAGAACCCCACTCGCTCATGGCGTTTTTATTGTATAAAACATTCATTACTTTATGAAAAGAAACAGCAGAAATATCCCAGCCTTTTGTTGTAAAATCGTAGTTAGAATCTGTATAATGTTTCCCTTTTCTAACGTTTACAGACATCCCGATAGAATGTAAAACAAAATCTATTTTTCCGCCTAAAATCTCCATAGATCTTTCAACTAAGTTGTTTAAATCGTCCATAGAAGTTGCATCTGCTCCAATAATTTGAGAACCTGTTTTTTCTGCTAATGAATTTAATTCTCCCATTCTTAAAGCGATTGGTGCATTTGATAACACAAAAGTTGCGCCTTCTTCATGGGCTCTTTCTGCTACTTTCCAGGCAATTGATTGCTCGTTTAATGCTCCAAAAATAATTCCTCTTTTACCTTTTAATAAATTATATGACATATCTGTATGTTGTTAGTATTTAGTTTTGTTGTGTGTTTTAGATATTTGTAAAATTATGTGGCAAATATAAACTTAATTTAATAACTCTTTTGCGTGGGTAAGTGCAGATGCCGTAATGTCTTTTCCGCTTAACATTTCTGCAATTTCAACAATTCGTTCTTCTGTTGTTAACTGTTTTAAATTTGTTGTGGTTACGCTATTTATTTCTTCTTTATAAACTTTATAATGATTGATTCCTTTTGCCGCAATTTGTGGTAAATGTGTTATCGCAATTACTTGCATGTGTTTGCCCATTTCTTGCATAATTGCTGCAATTTTATTAGAAACTTCACCAGAAACTCCGGTGTCAATTTCATCAAAAATAATGGTTGGTAATTGTGTGTTTTCTGATAAAACTTTCTTTACCGCTAACATAATTCTTGATAATTCACCACCAGAGGCTACTTTTTTAAGTTCACCAAAATTACCGCCTTTATTAGCCGAAAATAGAAATTCTAGTTCGTCTTTTCCGTTTGAAAAATAGTTTTTTGTGTCTATTATTTTAATTGAAAAACGGGCATTTTCCATTCCTAAATCTGATAATAAACTTTCTAATTCGTCTTTTAAATTAGGGATAACACTTTTTCTAGCCTCCGAAATTTTTAAAGCAATAGCATCTAATTTTTCTGATACTTCTGCAATTTCTTTTTTCTTTTTATCAATAATACTGCTCGCATTTTCTACCTGCCCTACTTTATCTGATAAATCTTCCAGAACCTCTAACAGTTCTTTAATAGAATTTACTGCATGTTTTTTTTGTAAATTATAAATTAGTTGCAATCTATCATTAATTTCTTCTGCCTCGTTTGGATTGAATTCAACGTTTTCATTCGCTGTTTCTAATTCGCCAACGATATCATCAACTTCTATTTTTACACTCGTAATTCTTTCTGATATCTCTTGATATTCTTTAGAATACGAAGCGATTCTAAACAGTCTATTTTCTAGTGTGTGTAATAAATCTTGAATTCCGATTTGTTCATTTGAAGAAATTTCTAGAGCTTCGGATAAATTGAGTTTTATATCTTCTATATTATTTAATTTTTCTAGTTTTTCTTCATGATCTTCTTGTTCATCCACTTTCAACTTAGCTTGTTCTAACTCATTAGATAAATGCAAGTTATAATCATATTGCAAATTAATCTCTTTTTGAGTTTTCTCAAGATTTTCTAATTCTTTATGAAGCTTATTAAGTTGGTATACGCCTCGTTTATAAGAACCCACTTTTGCCGTATTTTTTGCCAAAGCGTCTAAAACTGTAAACTGAAAACTTGTATCGGATAATTGCATCGTTTGATGCTGAGAATGCACATCTATCAACTTAGATTTTAACTCATTTAAAACCGTTAACGTTACAGGTGTGTCATTTATAAAAGCACGAGATTTTCCAGAAGGTAAAATTTCACGTCTTAAAATAGTGATGTCTTCGTAATCGAGCTCTACTTCTTCAAAAAAATCTTTTAAATTGTAATTTGAAATAGCAACTTTAGCCTCTACAATACATTTTGTTGAAGTATCTTTTAAAGAAGATAAATCTGCTCTGTTACCTAAAACCAAGCCTAAGGCACCAAGAAGTATCGATTTACCAGCACCAGTTTCACCAGTAATAATGGATAGACCTGCAGAAAAATCAATAGATAAATGATTGATTAATGCGTAGTTATGTATGGATAGTTGTGTGAGCAAATTCTCTAAATTTTAGAAATTAAAATTAGTGAATTATTTTCAGAAAAAATAAAGAAAATACTATTCAATATTTCTCCATTTCGAGTTATTATTCGGAGAAATATTTTTTAACGAAGTTGTTAAACGATCTGCATTTTTTGTTTTTGGCCCATCAGAATAAATACTTACAATTTCATCTGCTTTTGCGTCAAAAAACATTCGTATTAAGAAATTACCTACGCTTTTATTGTAAATGTTTTCTATTGATAAAACGGCATCTTCAACCGCTTGTTTTCCAAAATCTTTGTTATTTGAAAAATTATCTAATCCTTTTATATGATAGTCATACATTGCATTTCTATACGTTTTTAGTTTCGATGACAACAAATTATCTATCAACAAAAAACGATTTTGTTTGCCAACCACATTTTGCCAAGAAGACAAACCACTTTGTTGTGCTTGTAACATTACATTTTGTGCTTCTTTTAATTCGGTTTCTCCACCAAATTCAAAAAAGGTATCTGCATCAACCCCAATAATTGTGTAGACATAAAAAACAATCGTAGAAATTAAATTACTCTCAAACGCATTTTTATTATAAATTAGAGGATCAAATTCATTGTATTTAAACGTAAAATCATTATCCTTTAAATTTAGCACAGGCGATCCATAACTAGAGCCATAAACAGGTCTTGACGATTGTACTTGTAAAGTTGCTGTAAACGTATTATCTTCTCTGGCGGTTATAATAATTGTCATTGCACAATCTATCCTTTCCTCGGATTTCACAGTTCTACCAGTCCATTTTGTTTGATTGATAAATTCTGTTAATGACTTTTGTAACGTTGTAAATACTTGTCTATTAGAACCCCCAATCTGATCAAAATTCACATTTACCAAGCAATTTAGTTCTTGTGAATTCGCACTTATGGTTGTAACAAATAATGCAAGAAGAAAAACGAGTTTACGCATAATACTGTGTATTGGTTTTTAGATTTTTTTGAATCAAGATTAAAGACTAAAAAATGATTTAGCGTCTTATTTCTAATTATCTTGATTCTTACTTCTCAAAATAATTTCATTGATAATATCTTTAGCTACTGCTGCTTTCGATTTTAATTCAAATGCTTTTTCATTCAAATTTTTATCAATAATAGTAATTTTATTTGTTTCTGTTGCAAAACCAGCACCTTTATCTTGTAAAGAGTTTAAAACGATTGCATCTAAATTTTTACGTTTAAGCTTGCTTTTTGCGTTTTCAATTTCATTATTGGTCTCTAATGCAAAACCTACCAAAAACTGATGTTTCTTAATTAAACCCAAAGAAGCCAAAATATCTTTTGTTGGTGTTAACTTTATGATTAACGACGAATCTTCCTTTTTTATTTTCTGATGTGCTACTTTTTTTGGTTTGTAATCTGCAACTGCCGCAGCTAATATTGCAATATCTACCTCATTAAAGTATTGATGTGCGGCATCGTACATTTCATCTGCAGAAATTACATCAACTCTTTTTACGAAAGAATGTTTTATTTGTTGATGTGTAGGACCTGAAATTAAAATAACTTCTGCCCCTAAATTGGCTGCTTCTTTTGCAATGGCAAATCCCATTTTACCCGAAGAATGATTTCCTATAAAGCGAACAGGATCAATTGCCTCATAGGTTGGCCCAGCAGTAATCAATACTTTTTTCCCACGAAGTGGTAATTTAGAAAGTAAATCATTTTCTATGAAAGCAATAATATCTTCTGGCTCGGCCATTCTTCCTTCCCCAATTAAACCGCTTGCTAATTCTCCAGAAGCTACAGGAATTAAAAGATTGCCAAAAGATTTTAATTTTGCTAAACTTTCTTTAGTTGATGGATGTTTATACATATCTAAATCCATCGCAGGTGCAAAATATACAGGGCATTTTGCAGACAAATAAGTTGCTATCAATAAATTGTCGCAAGTTCCATTTGCCATTTTAGAAAGTGTATTTGCAGTAGCTGGTGCAATTAATAAGTAATCTGCCCAAAGACCAAGATCTACATGATTATTCCATAATTCATTTTCATCTTCTTTATCATAAAAAGTTGAATGAACCGGGTTTTTAGAGAGTGTAGAAAGTGTAAGAGGTGTTATAAAATCTTTAGACGCAGGCGTCATAATTACTTTGACATCTGCGCCTAATTTTATAAACAAACGAACTAATGAAGCTGTTTTGTAAGCGGCAATTCCAGCTGTAATGCCTAAAAGAATTTTTTTACCGCTTAAAACAGACATTATTCTGTTTCTGGAGTTCTAAAGTATACTTTACCATTTAACCATTCATCAACTGCAATTGCAGTTGGTTTTGGTAAACGCTCATAAAATTTGGAAACTTCTATTTGTTCTTTATTTTCAAAAACTTCTTCTAAACTATCATTATATGTAGCAAACTCTTCTAGTTTATCTACTAATTCTGTCTTTAAATCAGAACTAATTTGATTTGCTCTTTTAGCAATAATAGAAATCGCTTCGTAAATATTATTAGTAGGAGCCTCAATTTGGTTTTTGTCATAAGTAATTGTACTTATAGCAGCTTGTGTATCTTTATAGTCCATAATTTGTTATTTATCTTTTGAATTTTCTTTTTCTATTAATTCTTCTTTTACCTTTATTTTTTCTATAACGACTTCAACTCTTACTTGTTCTTTTTGTAAAGTTGATAACATTTCTTTAGAATCTTTAATAAATTTTGATTCTGGATAATTTCTCTCTAATTTTTCGAAAGCCTCGATAGCATCCTTAATACGCTCTAACCTTCTTCTATCTGTACTTTTTAAAACAAAATCGTGCGCCGCTTTAAATCTATAGTACAAAGCTTCTTCTTTAAATTCAGAACCTAAATAATCTGATAATAAATTATCAAAAGCTTGAATTGCCGCTTTATAATTTCTAACATCGTAGTCTGCGGTTGTATAATATGTTTTTGCAATTTCAAAGTATTTACGCTGTAATTTATAACGTATTTCTTTATAATGCTTATTTGCTTCATCAACTTTATCAGAATCTGGATATGTAGTTATAAAAGTTTGAAATGCATCTAGAGCTTTGTTAGTATCTGTAGGGTCTTTACTAAAAACTGGTGAAGCTAGCTTGTAACTATAAGCAGATAAAAATGCAGCTTCTTCTTTTTTAGAACTTGTAGGATAATTACTTACAAAACGATCAAAATAATAACCTGCAAGGCTGTAATTTTTTTCGTTGAAATTAGACTGCGCGACCATAAACTGAACACGCTCCATTTGAGGTTTACCTCTGTAAGCAGGTGTTATTTTTTCAAACAAGCGTATAGCTTTGCTGAACTTTTTACCTTCGTACATTTTTACGGCCATTTTGTATTGGTCTTCAACAACACCCTTGTTAAGTACTTTTTGATATTCTCCACAAGAAAATAACAAAAGGCTAAACACCAATAAACACGCTAAATTTTTAATTTTTTGCATCGGGCAAAATTACTAATTAATTATGGATAATAAAAAGAATTTATTTTTTAGTAAATAATTCTTTTTTTTCAGATTTTTAAATACTGAAACTATGTAAGCATAAGCAAGTTCCTTATAATAATTTAAAATGAAACTTAAATGTTTTACACTTAAAAAAACTATTACTAATAAAACGTTTTTTAGCACAGTAAATTGTGTTTTGCAATATTCAATAAAAAAGACTTAAAACTAGACAAAATGATACTAAAAGTTTGTTAACGTTTCTTCAAAAAAAAATACAACTTTATAAAGTTGTATTTTTTTATTTTTTAATTAAACAAAACTAAAAACTAGCTACATATTTTGCGATTTTAGCCTGTAATTCAGTGCTTGCTATTACCAGAGGTAAACGTACAAAATTTGAACAAATACCTAATTCTTGTAAAACGGTTTTAATTCCTGCAGGATTGTTTTCTGCAAAAATATGATCGATAATATCCATCATTTTAAAATGGATTTTATAAGCCTCTTTATTTTCCCCCTCTAATCCTAAATGAATCATTCTAGAAAATTCCTTTGGAAATGCCTGTCCTATTACAGATATAACTCCAGCACCTCCGGCTAAAGCAACCCCTAAAGCCAAATCATCATCACCAGAGATAATTAAAAAATCTGCTGGTTTATCTTTTAATAAAGTATTGTATTGTTGTTGGTTATTTCCTGCTTCTTTAACCGCTAAAACATTGCTAAAATCTTTTGCCAAACGCAAAGTAGTCGCTGGCTCCATATTTTTTGCTGTTCTTCCGGGAACATTATATAAAATTATAGGCTTATCAGTTGCTTCTGCAATTGCTTTAAAATGCTGATAAAATCCTTCTTGAGTAGGCTTACTATAATAAGGTGCAACAGAAAGAATACCATCTATTTTAGATAAATCTCTTGTTTTTAATTCTTTTACAACCTCTAGTGTATTGTTACCTCCAATTCCTAAAACCAAAGGCAAGCGTTTGTTATTTGTTTTTACAATAACATCGATAATTTGCTCTTTTTCTTCTTTAGAAATTGTTGCACTTTCGGCGGTTGTACCGTTTATTACTAGATAATTTGTGCCATTTTCTATATTGAAATTTACTAATTTGATTAACGCATCAAAATCAATCGTTAAATCGTTTTTAAATGGAGTAATCAAAGCAACACCTGTACCAATAAATTTTTGCATTTTGTTTAAATTTTTACGGTCGTAAAATTACAATTTTCAAATAGATTAAAAAGTGAAATGATAATTTCTTACAAATAATACACAACTTTTTATTTGAAGTTTAATTTTTTAGTTTTCTTAAAATCGTTAGGTATTTTTTTAGTTCTAAAAAAAAACTTTCCTGTTTACTGGGAGTTTCTGCAATTTCCATATCATATAATTGTTGATTTACATCAGAAATACCTACTTTAAAAAGTGCCTTAGATTGTAAAACAGCACTTTCTAAGTATAAATTATTCTTATTAAAATAACCAATTAATAGATCGAAAGGTTCATCTATAAAGCTTTTAAAGTTTTCTTCAAAAATATTTCCTTTCCAATTAAATTCCTTTTCAGAAAAATCTTTGAGAGGGTTTTTATTTTTATGAGATTTAAAACTATAAATTTTAACGTTTTCAACATTTAAAATTTTTTCTACTTCTTCTTTTATTTCTATCCATTTAGAAATTTCATCGGTTGTAATAATACCAACCGTTTTTATTTCTTTTTGACAAACAATTCTATGAATCTCATTCTCAACCAGCTTCTTTTGAAACTGTTTTTTTAGAAAATATTTTTTGAATGGTATCATATATATTAAAATTGATGCTTTAAAATTTCTATAAAAAATACTGTTACTTATTTGTTTGCAATTCTAATAAAATAAATTGATTTAATTGCTTTCCATACACTTGAAAATTATCGTCAGCAACTAAAAGTAAAGATTTATTTCCATTTGGCAATACTGGTCCAAAAGTAATTCCTTCAATATTATCGATAATTTTATCTGTTAATTGGTTTTTTATATCTTCAAAATTAAAAAGTAGTCTTTTTTTAAGCGGAATAAATTCTGATGTTTTTAACGCATCAAATTCTAAAATATTTGTTGCATTATGATCAATTATTGCATCAAAAATTCTAATAATATTCCCGAGGCTACCGTATCCATTTTGATAGGTTCTTTCAATAATCAAAAATTGATTTTCTTTATATTCCAACATCGCAGTACCGCCATTTAAATTAACATTTCCTTTGGCAGGTTTTGTAATATTTTCTAACTGATATGCAAACTGTTTTATTGCTTTTTTTGATATTTTATCAAAATATGTAATTCTAATTGGTGATGATGTTTTTGTAAAAGTAGGTTCCTCTCCATCTACACTTAAAGGTGCCTCCATTGCTACCCAAAACCCTTTATTATCAACGCTTTTTGACGATGCTTCAAAAGCGCCATTATGTTTTATCGTCTTTATATTTGACAGATTTTTAGGAAGTTGAAATTCTTCTAAAAACAGACCATTTATGTCAGATTTAAAAATTGTAGGAAGTTTATTAGTATGTATCGATCCTTCGCTTGCTAAATAGATTTCATTGGTTGCTTCATCCACAAAAATAGATTCTAAATCTAGCATGTTTTGTTTATAGAAATTAGTAGTTGCATCTGCTAAAAAAATAACATCCTTAAATTTAACTGCTTGTATTTTGTTATCAGAAATAGTAATATTTGCTGACAAAATCCTAGGGCTTTCTGCATCATCTACTACAAAATAATACTGATTATTTGCAAAATCTACACCAGACAAACCACCAATAATGGTGTTTTTAAATTGTATAGAATCCGCTAAAATATACTCGTCTAAAAAGACCAGTTTGGTCTTATTTGCATTATTACAAGACAAAAATAGAAATGCAAAAAGCAATAGAAAATAAAATTTTTTCATCATCAAAATAGTTAACTAAGAAGTTATTTTTTTATTGTTTTAAAAAGCTGATTTTTTTTAAATAAAAATATAAAACGCAACTATACTTCATCCGAAGTTTTAGCAATTAATGCTTTGCAAATTAAATATTGCGCGATAATATAGGTAAGCATAATAAAAACTTGATAAATTCCATTTGGGTTGATAAATTTATCAACCGCAATTAATCCATCAGAAATTATAAAAATAATGGTTCCTAAAAACATCCACAAATTTACAGAAGATTTCTCTTGCCTATAATTCAATAAAGAAATTGCGCCAAGAGTGCAGATTACAATTCCGTAAATAATTACAGGGATGGTCATTTCACCTAAATTGTCTTTTAAAAAATATAAAAATGAAAATAGAAAAACTACAAATGGCAGGCAAACTACAAATACCTTTTGCAGACTAATTTTCTTTATAAATCCTGCTACAATTTTGATATAAAAAATATGAGCTAACAAAAAAGAAGCCAATCCAAATACAAAAAAATGGTCTTTAAAGAGCAGTAAAACATCACCCCAAAAAGAAAAAAACAAGGCTGAAACATACCAGAAATTTGGCTTTTTTACAGAAACTAAATAGACAATTACTAGGGTTGTAATTATAAATGGCTTGCTAATAAAGGCTAAAAAATCATTGGTTAAAATTCCGAAAATATGTAAAACAACAACTGCTAAAAAAATACTAGTAGCAATTGTTGTTTTTGTTTGTTTTGTCATGTTTTAAAACTTTCTTCTGTTATCGTCAGATTTTGTATCAATCAATTTATTGTATGGGTCTACGCCAACTTCTGTTGGTTTTTTATCGACTATAATACTAATTTTATTATGGATTTGGGTAATTTTGTGCTTCTTTAAATAGAGCTCAACTTCCTTCTTTTTACCGTTAACTTCTTTCTCTGTAAAAATACCAATATCGATATAATCTTTTAACGGAACGGATAAAATTGGCTTGGTAGATTCTTTTGATGTGTACGTTAACGTATCGCCTGCTTTTTCGCCATAAATCGTTTTCCCTTTTTCATTATTTCTATATTTAGAAACTTCAAACTCAATATCAACTTGATATTTACCATTTTTTAATTTGGTTGTTTTTGCATCTACAATTCTGTTTTTATAGAGCGTAATTGTTTCGAACATATCTTTAATAACGTATTTCAAAGAATCTGGCGTTACTTCTCTAATATAACTTAACATTTCTACAGAAGTTGTGTAGGGTGGTTCTTGAAATTTCACTTTTTCTACATATTTTTTTAAGGCTCCGTTTAATTTTTCTTCGCCAATATAATCGCTTAAAGCATAGAAAACCATAGAACCTTTTTGATAGTGAATATATCCTTGTCCGTCATTATACATCAATGGTTTTTCGCGTTTACTTTCAAAGGTTCTTTGTATCAAATAACCATCCAAAGCTTCTTTTAAAAATGTTCGCATTTTGGCTTTTCCATGCTGATGTTCTAATACTTTTAAAGAAACATATTCAGACATGCTTTCTGATAACATGGTTGCACCTAAAACATCTGCACCAATTACTTGATGTGCCCACCATTGATGTGCAACTTCGTGAACAGTAACTGCAAAAGGATAATCTACGCCATCTTCATTTTCTTCATCTACATTTGCAATAAAACCAAAGCCTTCAGAAAACGGAATTGTATTTGCAAATGATTGTGCAAACGTACCTTGTGTTCTTGGAAACTCTATAATTCTTGCTTGTTTATGTTGATACGGGCTAAAGTTCTTCGCGTTGTAATCTAAAGAGGCTTTCATTCCTTTCATCATTCTGTCTAAATTATAAGCATGAGGTTTGTGATAGTAAATTTCTAAACTTATGCCTTTCCACATTTCTTTTTTAACTTCATATCTACCTGAATTAAATGCATAAAAATTTAAAATTTTACTATCCATTTTATAATGGTAATAGCTACGATCGCCTTCTGTCCATTGTTTCTGTAAATATCCTGGCGCAATTGCAATTTGGTCTTTTGATGTTGAAACCGTTGCTTCAAAATCAATCCAATCAGAATCTTTAGAGATATAAGTATTACCTAAAGCCGTTGAGTCTGTTGGCACCGGACGTAAATTATTTTTTGATAATTTATATTTTTTACGCGTTTTATCGTCTCTTAGCTCACCTCCTGCTGCATATCCTAAAGAAGGAAAAATCGTAGAATTATTGATGAATGTTCCGTTTTCTACAATTGGAGATTTCAACTGAAACATGGAGTTTTCATTACTTTTTACATGAATTGTAAGTTGTAAAGTATCACCTGGCTGTATTTTTTTATCAAACCTGTAAATATCAAAATTAAAGATCGTGTCTTCTAAAACTAGTTTATTGGATTTATTAAACACAAAGGTGCTTTCTAATGAATTATGATTCAAAAAAATACTATCAATTGCTTGGTTTGTTTTATTTACCAAAGTGTAAATGGCACTTGCTTTGAAGGTTTTTTTCTTTGGATAAATGTGCATTTCTACGTTTACTGCTACTATTCTTGGCTGTTTATAATTTTCGTATTTTTTATAGGTTTTCTCCCATTTCACGGCATTAAATTCCGCTTGTTTTGATGACGAGTTTTCAGCATCCGATTTTGTCTCTAAATAAATTGTAATTCCTAGCATTAAAAAAGAGACCAGAAAAATACCAAAACCAATTTTATGTGGAGTTTTAAATCGTTGCTTTGCAATGTAAACTCTTTCTGCAAATGAATTTGGCATACCTCTAAACCACATGATTAGGCTTACAATTAAAAGTAACGTTCCGCCTAAAATCCAATATAATTTATACCACAAATATCTAGACAGTGCAGAACCATATCCATTCATATCCGAATAACTAAAACTGGGGCCTTCATTATATTTAAATACTGATAATTCTATGCCTATTAAAGATAAAAACGGAATGCCGATTGCCAATATCAGCAAAATAAAAAAGCCTAAATATTGATTTTTAACCAAAGTTTGAATAAAAATTGCCAAGAATGCCCAAATTACATAGTTTAAGAATTTTAAACCATATAATTCTTTGATATAATGACCTATTTCAAAATCGTAATAACCTTTATATGCTTGAAATAACATACCTGAAACCATAATTACAGCCAATAAAACCAATTGCATTTTTAACAAGGCAATTAGTTTAGAAAATAACAACGTCCAATCAGGAATTGGTGTGCAATCTACTAAATGACTTATTTTAGCTGTATTTGCTCTTTCTACAAGAATTCCTGCATATAAAAAAGTACATAAATTAATAATTAAAGAGCTAAAAACAGTACCTCCGCTTAACATTTGCCAAGTTACGGGCAATGTATTAGTTCCAAAGATTTCACCTGAGCTAAACAAAGTACCTACCAACATTAAAACACCAACCGCAAGAATGCAAATAAATGGCAAACTTGTAAAAATGTATTTAAAATCGAGGTTCGATAATTTCCACGTTATTTTTAAATTCTGACCAAAAGAATAATCATGTGATACTTTTGGCAGGGTAATTCTTGTAATTCCGCTAAAATTCTTTTTGGTAACTCTTTCTGATTTTACTTTTCTAAACGAAATAGAAATTGCATTTTGACTAAATTTAAAGTATCTAAACACCAATCCAAAAATTAAGGATGAAATTGCCAACCATAATAATCTATTGTAAATAATTAATTCTTTAATGGGTATTTGCAATTCATTTTGTTCAGAAACCGTCCAATATTTAGTGTAATAATCAGCAGCAGCAGAACCAAAAGGATCTAAAATTGCCAATAAACTTGCTTGTTCTGGATCAGAAAAAATGCTTCCTATTGCTCCCTGTGCAAAGAATAAAATAATAATAGTAATAAAACCTGAAGCTATATTTCTAGAAAAAGTAACAATTGCAAAAACTACAGCACCAAAAAATAAGATGTTTGGCAAAATATAAATTAGGTATGTTTGTAAATACGTCACGATATTAAAATAGCCAACAATTTCTGAATTCGTACCTGGAAATCTAAAACCAATACTCATACCAAATGCAATTACTAAAACAATCATGGAAACAACTACAATACCGCTAAAAAATTTCGCAAATAAATAATTGGCTTTTGTAAACGGATAGGAATATAAAATAGTGTGCATTTCACTCTTAAAATCTCTATAAATAGAAACACCAATAATTGACGGAAATAAGAAGAAAATTAAAATAGTTAACGCATTAAATAATCCTGTAACACCAATTGGCGAGTTTACAATTCTAGAAGAACCCGTTGTGCCCGTAATTGCATCCCAAATACCAGCAGTTGTTGCAGATAAGAGTAATGAAATTAAGAAAAATATTGAAATATAAATATAAAAAATAGGTTTGTGAAACCAGTATTTTAATTCTTGTTTAAAAATAGTTGAAAACATAAAATAATATTAAATATTAAAAGTAAAAAATGTTAGAAGTTGAGAATTTTATTTAAAACGAAACTCAAAACCGTGAACTATAAATCATGAGTCTTAAACTAGTTCTGGTTCATCTTGTTTTAAGGCGATAAAATATACATCATCTAATTGCGGAGTGGCAGCAATAAAATCATCGGAAGGTTTTTCTAAAGCATGCACTCTAATATTTAAAGTATTGTCTTGATTGTAATTTGATGATAAAATGTCAAACATTTTTTTATTCTCTTCTAAATTATCTCTATTGATAATTTTTTTCCAAATTTGTCCTTCTAAAGCTGCTGTTGCTTTTTGTGGAGTTGTGTGGTTTAGTATTTTACCACCATTTAAAATGGCCATTTCGTTGCATAATTCCTTAACATCTTCTACAATATGCGTAGAAAAAATAACGGTACAATTTGTACCAACTTCTCGCAAAACATTTAAAAAACGATGTCTTTCTGCAGGATCTAAACCTGCAGTGGGCTCATCAACAATAATTAATTTAGGGTTATTTAAAAGTAGTTGCGCAATTCCGAAACGTTGTTTCATTCCGCCTGAATAACCAGCAACATATTTGCGTCTTACGTCATATAAATTAGTGATTTCTAAAACTTCTTTTACCAAAGCTTGTCTTTCAGCTTTTTTAGAAATTCCTTTTAAAGTTGCAAAATAATCTAACAAATCTTCTGCAGACATTTTTGGGTACACACCAAAAGATTGGGGTAAATAACCCAATACTTTACGCAAAGACATATTATCATTTAAAACATCAATATCGCCAAACATAATTGAACCAGAATCCGGACTTTGTAAAGTTGCAATCGTTCTCATTAAAGACGATTTTCCTGCGCCATTTGGTCCTAATAAACCAAACATTCCTGTGCCAATTTCGATACTTAAATCGTCAATTGCTTTTACGCCGTTTTTGTAGGTCTTTGTTAAGTTTTTAATAACTAATCTCATTTTGTTTGGTTTTAGGTTTTACTTTCTAATAAGTACAAAAGTAAGACCTTTTGTTACATTTTTTTGTGATTATTTTAATAGAAATGATGAAAAAACGTTTTATTTTTACATAAAATTTTACAAAGGATAGATCTTAAATAAATTTATAAAATGGCAAAAAAATCAATATTAAATAAAAATTCACTTTCGTTTTTAGAAAAATACTTAAACAATGCAGCACCAACAGGCTACGAATGGGAAGGTCAGAAAATTTGGATGGAGTATCTAAAACCTTATGTAGATACCTTTATTACGGATACTTATGGCACGGCAGTTGGTGTAATTAATCCGGATGCAAAATATAAAGTTGTTATTGAAGGTCATGCAGATGAAATTTCTTGGTATGTAAATTATATTTCGGATAATGGCTTAATTTACGTCATTCGAAATGGTGGCTCTGATCATCAAATTGCACCTAGTAAAATTGTAAATATTCATACTAAAAACGGTATTGTAAAAGGTGTTTTTGGCTGGCCAGCAATTCATACAAGAGACAAAGCTAAAGAAGAAGCACCAAAACCAGATAATATTTTTATTGATACGGGTTGTGCCACAAAAAAAGAAGTTGAAGAATTAGGCGTTCATGTGGGTTGTGTAATTACCTATCCAGATGAATTTCACATTTTAAATGGCGATAAATTTGTTTGTAGAGCTTTAGACAATAGAATGGGTGGTTTTATGATTGCCGAAGTTGCTCGTTTGTTAAAAGAAAATAACAAAACATTGCCTTTTGGCTTATACGTTACAAACTCTGTACAAGAAGAAATTGGATTGCGTGGCGCAGAAATGATTACACAAACAATAAAACCAAATGTAGCTATTGTAACAGATGTTACTCATGACACCACTACGCCTATGATTGATAAAAAATCTGCAGGTCATTTAGAAATGGGTAAAGGACCCGTTATTGCATACGCACCTGCAGTTCAACAAAAATTACGTGATTTAATTACACAAACTGCCGAAGAAAAAAAGATTCCTTTTCAACGTTCTGCACTTTCTAGAGCAACAGGTACAGATACCGACGCGTTTGCTTATAGTAACGGTGGCGTTGCTTCTGCATTAATTTCTTTGCCTTTGCGTTACATGCACACAACGGTAGAAATGGTTCATAGAGATGACGTAGAAAACGTGATTAAAATGATTTATGAAACGTTGTTAAAAATTAAAGACGGAGAAACTTTTTCTTATTTTGAATAGATAAAAATAACACTTATTTCACGAATTTTCACGAATTAATTTTTGTGCAATTCGTGAAATTTGTGTCTTTAAAACATGGATGAACTCATAGATATATTAACTCCGGAAGGAAAACCTACGGGAAAAATAGCCTTAAAATCTGAAGCGCATAAAAATGGTTGGTTTCACGCAACCGTTCATATTTGGTTCTTTACTTCGGATGAAAAAATTCTGCTTCAAAAAAGAGCGCTCACTAAAAAAGTATTTCCTGGCATTTGGGATATATCGGTAGCAGGGCATATAGGCGCAGGTGAAGCTATTTTAGAAGCTGCTAAAAGAGAAATTTTTGAAGAAATTGGATTAAAATTAGAAGAAAAAGAGCTCATCAAAATCGGAACAAGAATTCATCAAGTTATTCATAAAAACGGAATTCGAGATAACGAACACCATCATGTTTTTATCGCAGAATTAAAAGTCCCCATTAAAACATTAACAATGCAGAAAGAAGAAGTTGATGGATTAAAGTTGTGGGATTTGAAAGTTTTAAAGCAAACAAAAAACCTTGAAAACGTTTTGCTATCAAGGTTTCACGAATATTATGTTTCTGTTTATGATAAAATTATTTTACATTTAAAATAAAGTTAGCATTCTGTAAACCGCTACTAAGAACTGCTTACTGAACACTAGGTTTAGAAAAAAAAGAAGTTCCTAATTTACCTTCACTTACCAACGGCAAAGTAAAAACTGTTGCAGGTCCTTGAGGTTTTGTTGGCATTTCTTTTTCATCCATTTTATACCAAGTAATTTCATTTGGTAAAACCAAACCATCTACATTTTCCCATTTATTATATTTTATAATATGGTACTCATTATTAGGCTCTTTAGCTTTGAATGTAACCGTGTATGCTAACCATTCCATTTGATGAGTTTCTGAGTTAAAATACACTTTGTAATTATCATCCGAAGAAGTACCAACATTTGCTTTAAAAGAAATTTTATACCCAGGATATTTTGTGCCTTCAAAAATTAAATCATCCACTTTTTCATAGATAATTCCGTCATCAGCCAAAACAAAAGGCATTGCATAAAAGTAAAAATACAGATTGTAATAAAAATCTTTATTTCCTTTAAAAGAAGTTGAATCCTCTTGATCTAACCAAATTTCTTTTCCGTCAAAACCTAAAGAATACTTTGGTGAATTAATCACAATTTTACGAGATTGTAAATCTGATGTATGTGCTTCTTCGCCTTTATTAAAAGACAACGTTTTTGCTTTTCTCCAAGTAGTTATTCCTCCATGTTTTTCAAAAACCTTTGCAAGTGCATCAGGAAAATTCTCTTTGTTTATATCTTGTTTTTGGGTCGCTGGTTTAAAATCATTTTTACAGGATACTATTATTGCGATTACTATTAAAAGAATTATTTTTTTCATTTTACTTTGATATTGCTTTTTTAAATGGTCGATTTTATTAACGGATATTTACAAATAACAAATAATCTATAATTATTAAATTTTTGCTTGATAGGTATATAAATCAAAATATCTGCCCTTTGCCTCAATCAGCTCATCATGCGTTCCTCTTTCTGCAATGCTACCCGCTTCAATTACTAGAATTTGATCTGCTTGTTTTATGGTACTTAATCTGTGTGCAATTACAATGGTAGTTCTATCTTTTATTAATTCTGACAAACTTTTCTGAATTAAAGATTCGCTTTCTGTATCTAAGCTAGACGTTGCTTCATCTAAAATAATAATTTTTGGATCTGCCAAAATAGCTCTTGCAATTGCCAAACGCTGACGCTGACCACCAGAAAGTTTTACACCTCTTTCGCCAATTAATGTATCTAAACCATCTTCAAAGCGGTCTGTAAATTCATTTACATAGGCAGCTTTTACTGCATTTTGTAATTCTTGTGCCGTTGCATTTGGTCTTGGAAATAAAATATTTTCTTTGATTGTTCCTTCAAATAAAAATTCATCCTGTAAAACAACACCTAAATATTTACGATAACTTGATAATTTTACTTTAGTAATATCTTGTTTATCAATAGTAATTTTACCTGATTGCGGATTTAAAAAAGTTGCTGACAAACCTGCAATTGTAGATTTCCCAGATCCAGAACTACCAACCAACGCAGTTACAGAGCCCGAAGGAACCTTTAAACTGATATTATTAATTACTTCTTTGCCTTCATTATATGCAAAAGAAACATCTTCAAAAACAATTTCTCCTTTAATATTTTCTAAAACAATTGTTCTTTCTTCATCATCATCTTCAGCAGCTTTATTCATAAGTTCTTCCGTTCTGTCTAAACCAGCTAATGCTTCTGTTAGTTGACTTCCAATATTACTCATTTGTACAATTGGCGCAATCATAAAACCTAATAAAAAAGTAAATGACAAAAACTCACCAACAGTCAATTCTCCTGTCATAATTTTATATCCACCGATTCCCATAATTCCAGTTGATGCAATTCCTAATAAAAAAGTAGCTGAACTTGTCATTAAAGCCGTTGCTGTCAAACTCTTTTTTACATTCTGAAATAATTTATCTACCCCTTTTTCAAAAACTTCATTTTCTTGTGCCTCTGCATTAAATGCCTTTATGACTCTAACACCAGATAACGTTTCCACCAATCGTCCATTAACTTCGGCATTGATAACACCTCTATTTCTAAAAATAGGTCGTATATATTTAAAGGCTTTTAAAGCAACTACACCAAAAACAGCTACGGGAAGAAGCACAAAAAAGGTCATCGACGGACTAATTTGAATCAGCAAAACCATAGAAATTACTGCGGTAATTGTTCCACCAACTAATTGAACCAAACCTGTACCTATTAAATTTCGAACACCTTCAACATCATTCATAATTCTAGAAACTAATGCACCAGATTTTGTGTTATCAAAAAAACTAATAGGCAATGACAGTACTTTCTTTTGAACTTGTGCTCTTAATTCTGATATTAAATATTGTGCTTGTACACTTAAAATACGTGTCAGTAAAAAAGAAGTAACCGCCTGCACTAAAATAGCAAACCCAACAATAAATAATAAGCTATATAATTGCTCATAATCCTTATTAGGTATTACTTCATCGAGCAATGTTTGAATTTTTAAGGGAGCAACCAAGCTAGACAATCTACTTAAAACAATAAGTATCAATCCTATAAAAACGAGTTTACGCTTTGGCCAAATAATTGTTTTAAATGCTGTTAAAATAGAAACTTTGGGTTTCGCTTTGTCTTTTTTTATGTCTTTAAGGTGTTGCATTTATAATATTTAGAGTATTTATAAATCTATAGTCAATTTATATGCCATTTGAAAAAACTATGACAGATTAACAAAAGTACTAAATACAAAAAAACCTGTCAGCTTTTTAAAATACAACAGGTCTTAATTAATTAATTAATTTTTGCATCTGCAATCAACCGTCAGTAGTACTTTGCACAACCTCAGGATTTAAAAGTGAACTTGGGTCGCCTAATCTCGTTTTTGGCAATCCATCCGAAAACTGAATTTTATCCAATTTTGCATTCGGACCAAAATGTTCTGTAATTATTTGATTGATTTCTTTTCTTAAATTGTCATGATTTCTAATCTCGCCAACATCTTTTAAGTTTTCTGTAAACTTGATAATACTCTTCTATATGTTTGATGTGATAATTGATTAGTTTCGTTGTTTCTAATAGTTTATAGGAATAGAAAATTATATTTGCTTTATGAATATTCAAATCATTTTTGAATCAATTTTATCAAATTGGTACATCATTCTCCTGTTTTTTGCAGTTGCAATTTTATATTCGTCCGTTGGTTTTGGCGGTGGCTCTAGTTATTTAGCAATTTTAGCGTTAACTGGCGTAGTTTTTACTCAAATTAGAGCAACTGCGCTATTATGCAATATTGTAGTTGTTTTTGGAAATGTGTTTTTGTTTCATCAACAGAAAAAATTGAATTATAAAAAAATAATTCCGTTAGTTTTTATAAGTGTTCCGTTAGCCTTTTTGGGAGGGAAATTAAAAATTAGTCAAGATTTATTTTTTATATTACTTGGTTTTACACTAGTTTTTGCAGCAATTACCATGTGGATTTCAAAAAAAATAATTTCTTCGGATGAACTATCCATCAAAATAAATACAACTAGAAACGCTACTTTTGGCGGGGTTATTGGTTTTATTTCTGGAATGGTTGGTATTGGTGGCGGCATTTTCTTAGCGCCACTTTTGCATTTAACAAATTGGGATACTCCAAAGAAAATTGCAGCAACAGCTAGTTTTTTTATTCTAGTAAATTCTATTGCTGGTTTGTTAGGACAATATTCTAACCCTGATTTTTACATAGATTGGAATTTAACATCCATCTTATTAATTACTGTTTTTATTGGTGGACAAATTGGAGGCAGAATGAGCAACAGGTATTTTACTCCTACACAACTAAAAAAGGCAACCGCTATTTTGATTGCCCTTGTAGGTATTAGAATTTTGATAAAGTATTTTTTTTAATTATTTTTTCATCGCTTTTATTACGGTTCCACCTTGATATAGTGTTAATGCAGTTATTTCGCCTTTTTCGTTTTTATGAAATTCTACTGTTGCTTTAACAACTTTTAAAAAGAATTTAGTTTCAGATTCTGCAAATAATTCAAATTGAGCTTGACCAGTTGCCTGGGCAAATAATTGGTTTTCTTTTGCCGTAATCGTCAAATCAAAACCAGGTTGTAATCCAAAAATACCTTCATAGGTTTTTAATACATCCGAAGAAACTGTTACAATTTCTTGTTCTTTAGCTGCTTGTTTATCTGTAAAAATGCCCAGTTCTTTGTTAATTCTGTTTTTAAATAAGGCTGTTTTTTTTCCATCTTTTATTAAAAAATCATAAGAAATAAACCCGTTTTCAAAAGAAAAAGATGTCGCAGATGTTGGAAAAATCTTATATACTTCTGGGCTTCCTTCTCTTTGACTATATAATTGACCATCCTTTAATGTAATAAAACGTAAAACTTCACCATTAAATTTATAGGCTCCTACCCAATTATTTAATTGTTCTGTTGATAATTTTACAGTGCTACCTTTTTCAAATTTAGGTTTATTTATTGCTAAAGCTGCTATTTCTAGAGCGATGGCTTCTGGTGATTGACAATCGCAATTAGAAAAAAGGATTACATATACGTTTTCACTTGGCACAAAAATACCCATTGATAAATATCCAGGTATTGCCCCACCGTGTTCTATTGTTGCAACATCATTTATTTCATTAAGACTCCAACCATAACCGTAATTTATTTTATCTCCATTATTTAATGTATAATTAGTAAATGCTTTATTTATAGTTTCTTTTTTAACAAAGACATTGGTACGTATTGCAGTTTGCCATTTTAACATATCATCTACTGTAGACATTATTGAACCTGCGGCATACGGTAATGTTAAACTAAGATATTGCGCATTTACAAACTGATCTGTTTTTCCATAACCAGAAGCTCTGTTTTTAATCAATTTTCTACGACTACCGTAATAAGAAGATTTCATATCTATTTTATCAAAAATTCTTTCTTTAATAAATTCCGGATACGAGATTCCGCTAGCTTTTTCTATAATGTATCCTAAAATAAAATAGGCAGAATTATTATATGAATATTTTTCTCCTGGATCAAAATCCATTGGTTCGTTCTTAAAAAAATCGATAAATGCTAAAGGAGTTTCATCAATTGCTATAATTTTTTCAAAACTTGGCATAGACGTGTAACTCTTTATGCCAGAAGTGTGTGTAAGCAAATGGTGAATGGTAATTTTCTTTCCGTTTGTTGGATAATCAGGAATAAACTTCGTGATTTCATCTTCTAAACTTAGTGTACCTTCTTCTAATAACATCAAAATTGAAACACTCGTAAATTGTTTGGTGATAGAACCAACTTCGAAAATATTTTCTGAAGTCATATTTACATTTAGTTCTAAATTGGCTTTTCCAAAAGCTTTTCGATATAAAACTTTTCCATCTTTTGCAACTAAAGCCGAAACACCCGTTTCATTACTTTTAAACTGGTTGCTTAAAATTTTATCTATTTTAGATTCTAAACTTTGCGCTTGAATGTCGTTAAAATAAAGTGCACAAATAATAATTAATACTGATGATTTTAAAAAGGAGTTAATTTTCATGTATAAAATTTAAGTTAGCAATTTTTTATAAGACGACCCAAATGTATTTAAGTTACGGCTTTACTAATAATTAACAAAATACACCTATAATTTAAGATGTTGTTTCTGCATTTTTAAATATATTTGAAATCTAAAATTAAACAAAAAAATGTTATCAATTATTTTCACACTCTTCATGTTAGTTTTATTACAAGCTGTTCTTGGATTTGACAATTTACTTTATATTTCGTTAGAATCTAAGAAAGCACCAGAAATAGATCAAAAGAAAGTTCGGAAAACCGGAATTTTAATTGCAATTGTTTTAAGAATTGTCTTGTTATTTGTGCTTGTTTCTATCATTGATTTGTTTCAAGAACCTTTTTCGTTTTTAACTGGCGAAATTAAAAATATTATACAATTTGCTTTTAACGGTCATAGTATTATTGTCTTGTTAGGTGGTGGATTTATTATTTACACAGCGATTAAAGAGATTTGGCATATGATTGCTACTACAGATTTAGAACATTCTACTGATGGGAATTCTAATCGTACAAAATCTTCTAATGCAGTAATTACAAGTATTGTATTAATGAATTTAGTTTTTTCTTTTGATTCAATTTTAGCTGCAATTGGTCTTACAAGCGAAATAGAAAACGCAACTACTGCATTTATTGTAATGGCAATTGCTATTGTTATTAGCGGCCTTTTAATGTTATTTTTAGCAGACAGAATAGCATCCTTTTTAGCAAAAAACAGAATGTATGAAGTACTAGGACTCTTTATTCTTTTTATAGTTGGAATTATGCTAGTTACCGAAGGTGGACATTTGGCAAACCTAAAACTTTTTGGAAACGAAATTGTGCCAATGAGTAAAACTACATTTTATTTTGTTCTTGCTGTTCTGATAACAGTTGACATCGTTCAAGGTAAATATCAAAAGAAGTTACTAAGCAGAAATAATAAATAATTGAAGTATACTAAAGCAAAACTTTAGTAAGAAAAAAAGGCTTCTCTTAGCCTTTTTTTTGTAAAAATGTAAAAAAGAATAAAAGAATTTTTTTGGTTGATTGATTGAAACCTATATCTAATAATAGTAGTTTTATAGATTTATATAGGCAATACTATCTTTAATTCTTTGGGTAATAATCTGTAGAATTCTTTTATGAACTTCTGATACATTAGCTGCATAAAACGTAAATTCTTCGAAAGTAAAATGACCAATAATAAAACCTAAAGTTAAATTTTTGTAGTTATTATCTGTTTTATAAATAGATGAAATTCTACTTCTCTTTTTCTGTTCTGTTAAAGTAGAAAAATCAATTTTTCTTTTTTGTACATAATTTTGAAAAGAGCTAATTAATAATTGATGTTGCATTTTTATAATAGGACGAATTATTTCATTTTGAAACTTTTCAATATCTAAGGTTCCCGCATTTACTAGGTCTGATAAAATTGGTCTTTCGTTATTCTTCATCTAATAAATCACTTAATTCTAATTGACAATCATACTGTAAATCTTCATGCAGTTTTTCAATAGCTTTTTTTATCATCTTTATCTGGGAATCAAAAACATTTTGCAATCGCGTACTTCTGCTCATTGATGGTTTCATTTCTTTTAATTTTTTGCAGAAATACAATAACAATTCGGTTTCTGTTTCTTTCTTTTTAGAGTACCTAATATATTTTTTTGTAAGCGTTAAAATTTTTCGAGCACTTTTTCTGATGTAAAAAAAACTCTTTGTATTAATCTCTAAAAAATGGATATCCATTAGATTTTTTATAGAGTAAATGTAAGCCTCTTCGTCACCAGATTCAAATAACAAATAAGTAAGTAATTCTTTATTTTCTTTTTTAAACCTCGATAAATGCAAACAAAGCTCTTTTAGTTCGTTTGCAGATTTATGAGCTAATTCGTCTTTAAGTTGTTTTATCGTTACCGCTTTCATTTAGAAAGAAAATCCAATACGTTTTTCTCAATTCTATTTAAAACATCTTTTGTTGTAGCTTTTACAAATTTTTCACCTGTAATTTGCTCGAACAACTCAATGTATCTATTAGAAATTTCCATGATCTTTTCATCATTCATCTCTGGAATTTGTTGTCCGTCTTTACCTTGAAACCCATTTTCAATTAACCACTGGCGCACAAATTCTTTAGATAATTGCTTTTGAGCTTCGCCTTTATTTTGTCTTTCTTGATACCCATCAGCATAAAAATAACGAGAAGAATCTGGTGTATGAATTTCATCAATCAATACAATTTTACCTTCCTTGGTTTTTCCGAACTCGTATTTTGTGTCTACCAAAATTAAACCACGTTTTGCTGCAATTTCGGTTCCTCTTTTAAATAATTTGCGCGTGTAGTCTTCTAAAACTAAATAATCGTACTCTGAAACAATTCCGTTTGTTAAAATATTTTCTCTAGAAATATCTTCGTCATGTTCGCCATTTGCTGCTTTTGTTGATGGTGTAATAATAGGTGTTGGAAATTTATCATTTTCATTTAAGCCTTCGACCATTTCAACTCCACACAAAACTCTTTTTCCGGCTTTGTACTCGCGAGCTGCATGACCAGACATGTAACCTCTTATTACCATTTCTACTTTAAAAGGCTCGCATAAATGACCAACAGCAACATTTTCATCAGGATTTGCCAACAACCAATTAGGAACAACATCGGCAGTTTCATGCATCATTTTAGTTGCAATCTGATTTAAAATCTGCCCTTTAAACGGAATTTGACGTGGCAAAATAACATCAAAAGCAGATAGTCGATCGGTAGCAACCATTACTAAAACTTCGTTATTGATATTATAAACTTCTCTAACTTTTCCTTTGTAAATTGATTTCTGATTTGGAAACTGAAAATTGGTTTCGTTAATTGTATTCATTAAATTGTCTTATTGATAATTGACACAAAAATAAGTCTAATTATTAGGAAATCATTTTCTTAACAAAGAAAAATTTCCATTAAAAATCTCTCCTGCTTCTGTAACTACTTTAAACCAATAATTAGAAGACTTTGCGTTTTCTCCTTGATGAATTCCATCCCAAAAACCAATATTACTTTTTATTTCTTTAAGCAGATTACCAAAACGATTGTAAATGTAAATCGTATAATTAACATCTGGAAAATCTTTTAAACTCCAAAAGTCATTTTCGCCATCGTTATTTGGTGTAAAATAAGTCATATATGTTTTTACAAAAACTGTTTTTGAGAAAAACTCGCACCCATCGACGCCTCTTACATATATTGTTTGTTCACCACCATCAATATTATTAAATGTATTTTGACTTTGAAATTGAATTCCGTCTATAGAATATTCATATTCTCGCGTAGAATAGACTATCACTTCAATCCAATTATTTTTTGATGAAAAATCATTTACATTAATAGTAACGTTATCTAGTTCTGAGTTTCTAATAACCTCAACATTAACAGTAGACGAAGCTGTGCCACACAACCCATTATCTACCGTATAGGTATATAAACCAGAGCTATTATTTTCAGGATTGAAAATGCCGTTTTGTAAAAAAGGACTCCAAAGCCCGCCTTGATTTGGTTCGCCACCTAAAATATCTAACAAATTAACTTCATTAGAAAACTCACAAATTAAAAGCTGAGAACTAATGCCACTATTGGATAGTTGAACTTTTTTAATAGTAACTGATGCCTGAAGTGTACCACAATTTCTATCTATAATTACGTAATTATATTTTAATTCGGTATCTATATTTTTATTAAAAACATTTGACTTACTTTTTAATTCTGGCAACCAAAAACCATTTGGAGAGGGGTTACCTTTTAACGCTTTAAATAAGTCAACTTCTATGATATTGTCACAAACCAAAATTTCTGTATCAATCCCTGCTGTTAATTCTGAAGGAAATTCTACTTTAACTTGAGCACTTACATTTCCACAAACTGCATCAAAATGAGAGTAGGTATAAATTCCTTGTGCATCAAGAGAAGCACTAAAAATACTAGTACCCGAGGATAAAGATGGAAACCAAATACCACCAGAGTCTGGACTTCCAAGTAAGACATCTAATAAATCGACCGATGGTGCGTTTCGACAAATTACTAAAATAGCGTCCTTTCCTGGGTTTTGTATATTAAATTCTTGAAAATCAAAAATACCGTTTGTATTGGTATCCAAAGGTATTATATATCCTGTTGTTTCACCTCGAATTGTGCCGTCAAAGTTAATATCATTTGGCAAATCGCCTAAAATTCCGTCATTATTTGGATCATCAAATCCAGATTCAATTACATCAAAACAACTGTCTCCATCACTGTCTAAATCTAAAGAATCAGGATATCCATCTTTGTCTGTGTCTACCATTCCACTGCCCTCAAAAGTGTCATAAATACCATCGTTGTCATCATCTAAATCAATAGTATTTGCAATACCATCATTATCAAAATCTATATTACATATTAAAATAACAACTGTTGAATTTATGCAGTCTCCAATATTATTTTGTATCGTTAATGCGCCAGTAACATCTCCATTATTTATTAAATTACACAGCCAAGCACAATCACTAAGCATTGGATTGTTTTGAACTTTTACATCTCCTGCTACCTTCTCAAATCTACCAAAGCCTTTAACAGAATTTAAAACCTTATTGTTACTTACTATAAACCAGTCTTCTAAAAAATATTTCTCTCCGATTCTTTGTAAAAAATTAAATCCTTCAAAACTTTGAATGCTTGTGTTTTCTATTCTAAATGCTGCACCCACGTTTTCTAGTAAATTAAAATTTGGTATTTGCTCTACATTGGCACCTCTAATATCAAAAAAACGTTCTATAATCTTTAATTTATCGAATCCTCGAATTATTCTACCAGAATCTATGTTTAAATCATTCCCAATATATATGAGTTCTTGAAAACCAACAACTTCTTCTAAAACAGGATTTGAAGTAAGATTTAAATCATCATCAATCGTTTCTAAAAAATTAAATGATGGAATACTTTTTAACTTCGGATTTTTACTAATATTTAGTTCTTCACCTATTGTTTTTAAATTGGTAAAACCAGTGATGCTGTTTAATTGAAGCAAGCCATTACCAATTTCTAAACTTTTATTAATCCGCTTTAAACTATTAAATCCACTAATGGTTAACAAATTAGAATTTAGTGCAATCGTTATACTTCTTGTACCTTCAAGTTTGTTAAAACCTGTTATTAAGGTCAATGCATTAGAACTTGTTATTTCTATATCTCCGTTTACATTGATAAGATTATTAAAACCGTTTAATTCTTGAAGTTGTACTGATATTTTTAAATCTCCATTAATGGTTTCTATAAAAAAAAGTCCTGAAATGTCTGTAATTGGTGATGAGATAGTTCCGTCATCATCAGTACCAACTAGACCTGCAATGATTTCCACATTGCCTTCAATTATTTTACAATTGCTGTAAGCAGTTACAAATTCGTTTACTTTTTCTTGAGATGAAAGTATATTGTCTGCTGATCCAGGGCATTGCGCGAACGATTTAAAAACAAAACACAAAGAAAATAACAGCAATACTTTTCTCATAAATAATTCTAAAATAAACTAGTATAAAGTAAAAATAATCCTTCTAAAGGTTGCATCAAAAAATTCATCAATAAAAGAACATTAATCCCCACTTTTTTTTAAACTTTTATTTGTTTTAAATTATATGCAATTGGTTTTAATGTAATTATTTTTTCACCAAATATAGAATAGAGAAAATTAAAAAAAAATTATCCTAGTTTTTCTTTTGATATCATTATTCCGTTTCTAACGTTTTGTAAGCTGCTATAATTTCTTTTACTAATTTATGTCTTACAATATCTTTATCATCCAAATACACCTGGGCAATGCCGTTAATATCTTTTAAAGCCAACAAAGATTCTTTTAAACCAGAAACTTGTTTTCTTGGCAAATCTATTTGCCCTGGATCACCAGTTATAATAAATTTTGCACTCTTACCCATTCTTGTTAAAAACATTTTCATTTGATTATGAGTTGTGTTTTGTGCTTCATCTAAAATAACAAATGCATTGTCTAAAGTTCTACCTCTCATAAATGCCAAAGGAGCAATTTGAATAATTCCTTTTTCTAAATGAGATTCTAGTTTTTCATGCGGAATCATATCTCTTAATGCATCATATAAAGGTTGCATATAAGGATCTAATTTCTCCTTTAAATCGCCTGGAAGAAAACCTAAATTCTCGCCAGATTCTACAGCAGGTCTTGTTAAAATAATTTTTCTTACTTCTTTTTCTTTTAATGCTCTAACAGCCAACGCTACGGCAGTATATGTTTTTCCTGTTCCTGCAGGGCCAACAGCAAACAACATATCATTTTTTGCCATTAGCGTAACCATTTTTCGCTGATTTTCTGTTTGTGGTTTTATCAATTTTCCGTTAACACCATGAACTAGAATCTCTTTTGTGAATTTTGATGCCACCGACTTTTGTTCATTTCCGTTGGATGTTAAAATTTGCTCAATGCTGTTTTCATCCAACTTATTGTATTTATTAAAATACTTTATCAAACGTTCAAAACGAATTTCAAATTCATCTAAAACGATAGCTTCACCAAAAATTTTTAGTTTAGACCCTCGAGCTACAATCTTTATTTTTGGAAAATACTTATTTATCTGCTCAATAGTATTGTTTTGCGCGCCAAAAAAATCTTTTGGATTTATCTCTGTTAACTCTATTATGCGTTCGTTCAAATGTTTATATTTATTAGAAAGTTAGTAAGAATTATTAATCTAAAAATAGACAATAAAACTAGTAAATTGATTAGATTTGCGTAAAATAATCAACAATTTTTACACAATTAATTAACAGCTAAAAATTAAATGTCGTTTATCACTTTAACTACTGATTTTGGAACGAAAGACCATTTTGTTGGGGCTGTAAAAGGTGCTATTTATTCTGAGCTTGCAGATGCTAAAATTGTTGATATTACCCATGAAATATCACCATTTAATATTACAGAAACCGCTTATATTTTAAAGAATTCTTACAAAAGTTTTCCCGAAGGAACTATTCATATTGTTGGTGTAGATTCAGAATTAAATGAAGACAATAAACACATTGCAATGGAGATGGATAATCATTTTTTTGTATGTGCTGATAACGGAATTATCTCAATGATAGCCTCTGAAATTCAGCCAACAAAAATTGTAGAAATCAATATTCACGAACGAATTGAAAGTAGTTTTCCAGTATTAGATGTTTTTGTACAAGTTGCCTGTTTTATTGCCAGAGGAGGTAATTTAACAGTTATTGGTAAAGAAATTACAACTTTTAAAAAACTGATAGAAATTCAGCCGAAAGTAAATCAGGCTCAAACACAAATTATAGGTGGTGTTATATACATTGATAATTACGGAAATGTAATTACGAACATCAGCAAAAAAATGTTTAATGATATTGGTAAAGGCCGAAAATATAAGCTAACAATATCCCGTTATTCTTTTACAAAAATCTTTAAAAAATATAATGAAATAGTTGGTAATAATTCTGAAGATACTAGACAGTTTGATGGTAATAAATTAGCCATTTTTAATTCTGCTGGTTTCTTAGAAATAGCTATCTACAGAAGTAACTTAAATACTGTTGGTGGCGCATCAAGTTTATTGGGTTTAGAATACAGAGATCCAATAATTATTGAGTTTTTCACCGAATCTAAGACAGAATACACGCTTTTATCTTAAACCTATGTTCGTTAGAATTGTAAAAATGAGTTTTCACTTAAAACATATTAATGACTTTTTAATACTGTTTGAAGAAAAAAAAGAATTCATTAGAAATTCTGTTGGATGTAAATTACTAGAATTATATCAAGATAAAACCAACTCTGAAATATTTTTCACCTATTCTTATTGGGAAAATGAAAGTGATTTAGAAAATTACAGAAACTCAAATTTATTTACAACCGTTTGGGCACAAACTAAAACATTTTTTAATGACAAGCCAGAAGCTTGGAGTGTTGATAAAAAAGTGAGCTTGCAATAAATACTAAAATAAGCAATATTAAAAAAGATGAATTTCAATTTTACCCCTTTTCCTGTTTTAGAAACAGAAAGATTAACTTTAAGAGCATTAAATTTAGACGATGCTAAAGCAATTTTTGGCCTAAGAACCAATAAAGAAGTTAATGAATTTATTGATAGAAAAACACCAAACAATCTTTCTGAAGCTAGAGCTTTTATAGATCGTATTTCTAATTTAACCTTAAATAATCAAGGTGTTTTTTGGGTAATAGAATCAAAAAGCAACCATCAACTAATAGGTACGATTGGTTTACGTAATTTTGAAGATGAAGAAAACTATGCAGAAATTGGTTATGAATTAGACCCAATATCTCAGCAAAAAGGTTTTATGAGTGAAGCTTTTAAAGCAATACTAAAATTTGGGTTTCAAGAAATGGAATTAAAAACCATCGAAGCGTTTACACATAAAAATAATACCGATTCTATTACGTTATTAGAGAAACAAGATTTTGTTTTTCAACCAGAAATTAAAGATGAAGGTTTTGAAAACAATATTAGTTATCGATTAGAAAAATAATCTTAGACAAGCTCAAACTGATATTTTATATATTAATTGTCATTGAAAATAAATAATAATAAAAAGTTAGAATATATCACTGAGCTTGTCGAAGTGCTTTTAAACAATTAAAAAAATACAACTTGATAGCCATTTTAAAAAAAGAATTTAACTCATTTTTCGCATCATCAATTGCATATTTGGTTATTGGTGTTTTTTTGCTAATAAATGGCCTATTCTTATTTATTTTTAATGACGATTCTAATATATTGAATGCTGGTTTTGCAGATGTAACTCCTTTTTTCTATCTAGCTCCGTGGGTTTTTCTTTTTCTGATTCCGGCAATAACCATGAAAAGTTTTGCTGATGAATTTAATACAGGAACTATAGAACTTTTAAAAACTAAACCAATATCTAATTGGCAAATAGTTCTTGGTAAATTTACAGCATCACTACTTTTAGTTTTCATTGCTATTATACCTACTTTAATGTATGTAATTACAGTTTACAAATTAGGAAAACCTATTGGAAATATCGATTTTGGTAGCACCATTAGTTCTTATATTGGGTTGCTTTTTTTAGCGGCGACCTATACATCCATTGGCTTATTTACATCCACGCTATCAAAAAATCAAATTATAGCTTTTATACTAAGCGTTTTTATAACGTTTTTTCTTTTCTTCGGATTTGATGCTATCGCCACCTCTTTTGGAAACAATAGTTTAACAATTCAAAAACTAGGAATTAATGAACATTTTAAAAGTATTTCTAGAGGCGTTATAGACACAAGAGATCTCATTTATTTTTTAAGTGTAACTTTTTTCTTTTTATTTATTACTAAAACGAGATTAGAAGATGAATAAGAAGCTAAAAAATATTTTATTTCTGATGATTTGTTTAATTGCTTTAAACGTTATCAATCAATCATTTTACCATCGTTTTGATTTAACAGAAGGCCAACGTTACACACTTTCTGAAACCACAAAAACAATTCTTTCTAAGGTTGATAAACCCCTTTTTATAAGGGTTTATTTAGAGGGCGATTTTCCATCAGAATTTAAAAGATTACAAGTTGAAACACTTCAATATTTACAGGAATTAGTCGCTAAAAACAGTAATATCGTCATCCGTTTTGAAAACCCAGACGAGCAACGCGAAGACTTGATTAAAAGAGGGATGATGCCTAGCCAATTAACTGTTGAAGAAGATGGTAAATTGTCTGAAGCAATTATTTTTCCTTGGGCAGAAATCAACTTTGGCGATTTTACAAAAATAGTTTCTCTATTGCCAACTGCAATTGTTGCAAGTCAAGAAGAACAGTTACAAAAAGCCATTGAAAATTTAGAATATAGTTTTAGCAATGCTATAAATTCCATTACCCAAAAAGAACAAAAAACAATTGCTTTTTTAAGTGGAAACGGACAATTAGCGGATATTTATTTGATTAGTTTTTTAAGTAAAGTTGCTCAAAAATACAGGTTGGCAAAATTTACGTTAGATTCTGTGGCTAAAAATCCGCAGAAAACATTGCAAGATTTAAACGCTTTTGATATGGCGATTATTGCAAAACCTACTCAAAAATTTACTGCAGAAGAGAAATTTACGTTAGATCAATTTATTGCAAACGGTGGTAAAACCTTGTGGATGATAGACAATGTACAAGCAGATCAAGATAGTTTATTAACCTCTGGCAAAATGATGGCTTATCCAAGAGATTTAGATTTGACAGATTTGTTGTTTTCATACGGAATTAGAATAAACACAACACTAGTTAAAGATTTATATTCTGCAAAAATTGCTCTAGCAACCGGTACAATTGGCAACCAAACTCAATTTCAAAATTTAGATTGGTTTTACCATCCTTTAGTTGGTGGAAATCCTGCTCATGCTATTACAAAAAATATTGCACCTGTAAGATTACAATTTGTAAATCAGATAGATACGCTTAAAAATAATATCAAAAAAACACCTTTATTACAAAGTTCTCCTTTAACTCAAAAAGTAGGAACTCCAACAATTATCGAGTTGCAATCTATTGCTGATGAACCTTTAGAACAAGAATATGTTTCAGGAAATCTACTGTTTGCTGTTTTGCTAGAAGGCGATTTTAAATCAGCCTATAAAAATCGTGTAAAACCTTTTGAAACCTCTCTTTTTAAAGAAAATGCAATCGATAATAAAATGATTGTAATATCGGATGGCGATGTTGCTAAAAATCAAGTTCTAAAAGGAAAACCAACCGATTTAGCAAGAGATAAATGGACGAATGAAGAATTTGGTAATAAAGATTTTCTATTAAATGCTGTTGATTATTTATTGGATGACACTGGCTTAATAGAACTAAGAAATAAGACTTTAAAAATTAATGTTTTAGACAAACAAAAAGCATACAAAGAAAGAACCTACTGGCAGTTTTTAAATGTCGTTTTACCGTTAATTTTACTGTTTACTTTTGGTCTTGTATTTAATTATTTGAGAAAGAGAAAATATAGTTAAGAATTGTTTTTAGTTTTTTAAAAAAAAACATGGATTTTGAAACATAAAGACGCGGTCATTTCGAAATGATATTTTTCTAAGCGATTAAGAAATTTCCTCTATAAGTTGCAATATTCAATAAGTATTTTTCACATCCTTTATCAAAATTAAAGAACGCATATAACTTTGAACATTAAATATCCAACAAATCGTCATGAATAAAAGTATAGTCTAAAGCTTTTTGCACTTTTTTAGAGCTTATAATTTTCCATTCGTACACGTCATTCTCTTCGAATTCAGGAACCTCAACATCATTACTTAATTTAGCAATTGTATAAAATTCTCTTCTAGTTGGATGATGATTAGAGCAGGCATTAAATGTTTCATTCCAGCAATTTTGAGCAATGATTTCATGAATGATTTCGATGCAATCTTCTTTATGAATCATGTTCACAAAACCTTTTGGTTGCGGGATTTTTCGTTTGTTGTTAAACCAATTTGAAGGATGTCTTTCATCTCCAAACAAGCCAGCAAAACGAATGATTGTTGTTTCAAAAAAAGTATTATGTCTAAATAAGTTTTCAATCTCTGTTAAAGGTGTTTTTAAAACTTCATCTTCCTCTGTTAGTACTTTATTTAACATTCCGTATACAGAAGTAGAACTTATAAAAATCACTTTTTGAATACTAGAGTTTTCGATTTGAGTAATTAAATTTTCAAATCCGTCAATATCTTTCGAAGTAATTGCTATAATTAAAATATCAGCATTTAAAAAATCATCAAACTCTTCAAAATCAGAAATATCAACAATGTAGGGTTCTATATGATTCAGTTCTAAAAGCTCTAATTTTTCTTCTGTTGTCGTAGACCCTTTTACAAGATAACCTTCATCCAACAAAGAAATTGCCAAAGACTTTCCTAACCAACCACAACCTAAAATACTAACATTTTTCATCTGCACAACAATTTTCATATTTCACTAATTTACAAGAAACTACAGCCAGTAAAGCACCTAAAACTGGTGCAATAATATACAGCCATAAATGTTGCAAATTACCCGAAACAATTGCTGGCGCAAGAGAACGAGCAGGATTCATAGACGCATTTGTAATTGGCCCTGCAAACATTGCCTCTAACAAAACAACTCCGCCAATTGCAATACCGGCAACAATACCGATTTCTTTACTTCCTGTAGATACATTTATGATGACAACCATCAAGAAAAAAGTTAATAATAGTTCTAAAACAAAAGCTCTGTAAACATCTATAGCGGGTATTGTAGCTCCTAAAAATTCGCTTGTGGGAAATAAAAACCAAAGTAGTAAACTTGCTAAAATTGCACCTAAAACTTGTGCTAAAATATATTTAGGGACTTCTTTCCATTCAAACTTTTTTGCATAAGCAAAAGCAATGGTTACCGCAGGGTTAAAATGTGCGCCAGAAGTTTCTGCAAAAGCGTAAATCATTACCATTACGATTAACCCCCAAGTAATTGCAATTCCAACATGGGTAACTTCTCCGCCAGTAACTTCATTGATTGTCATAGCTCCTGTTCCGCAAAAAATCATGGAGAATGTTCCTAAAAATTCTGAAATATATTTCTTCATTTGTTAAATTAATAGTAGCAAAGATACAATCCCTTATTTTAAGGTTTTGTTAACAATTATACTATTTTGAAATCGTAAATTTAACAAATTAATAAAAACTAAAGTACCATGAAAAAAATATTATTAAGTTTATTTGTAGTGGCAATTGCCTTTTCTACAAATGCACAAAAAAAAGCACCTGCTAGTCCGTCTCAAAAAATCGAACAAGTTGTAGGTTTTACAACAATGTCTGTAGAGTATTCTAGACCAGGAGTAAAAGACAGAACTATTTTTGGAGATTTAGTTCCTTTTGATAAAGTTTGGAGAACTGGCGCAAATGCGAGTACAAAAATAACTTTTAGTAAAGATGTAATGGTTGGAGATGCAAAATTAACAGCAGGAACGTATGAATTGTATACGATACCCAATGAAGAATCTTGGGATATTATTTTTTATACAGATACTACAAATTGGGGAACTCCAAAAGAATGGGATGAAACTAAAGTTGCAGCTAAAGTTTCTGCAGAGGTTCAACAAGCTCCTGAAACAATTGAAACCTTTACAATCATGTTTGATGATTTAAAAGACACAAGCACCATTCTGGGTTTACTTTGGGAAAACACATATGTTGGTTTACAAATTGATGTAACGAATTAACTTTTAAAAAATATTTTTTTTAAAACCTCAAGCTTTTACTTGAGGTTTTTTGTTTTAAAAAAAAGTTTTTTTATTTTGACGTTGTGGGTTGAAAAGTTAACTTCGCTAACTTATGACATAAAACATTGAAACGATTTATTATCATAGTAATGTTGCCACAATATGACAAAAACCCAAATTAGACATATAATCACAAAGGTTCATTTCTACCTTATAGGATTTACTTTATTGAATTTCACTCTGAAAAGTACCATTGAAATAAGTTTAAATTATAAGTTGACTTATTTTGTAACGTTAGTAGTTTATACAAGCGGAATTATTCTCTTACTATTGAATTTCAAGCCATTTAACAAAATTGGATTTTACTTTAGTTTTTATGCAATTACGCCAATTCTGACATTATTATTCTGGTTGTTTGGCGGAATATTTCTCGAAATTGTTACCTTAATAGTGCTTTATCCTATTCAACCGAATAACTTTGAAATTGAGAAAGACAATTTTATAATTTATCAAAAAACTGAAGGGTTATTAGGAATGTGTTGTGCTTATGAAGTTACGGAAAAACAATTTTTAATATTTGAAAAGAGAATTAAAGAAATAGATTTAAACACTGAAATTGAATTTAATAAGAAATCATTATTTACTGAAAACGGAAAAACAGAACTAAAAATAAAATACGAAAAATATCAATTTGCAGAACATAATTTACCAAAAAGAGACACGATAATTTTAATCAAAAAGGAATAAATACTGTAGCTAAAACTTTGTAAAATTAATTGCTGTAAAATCGCTTATTTACGAAAGCCCAAACTGACTTTCTTGGTTCAGTTTTATTTGCTTAATTAATTACTTAGAACACGCAAAAAATCCAATACAAACAAGTTAGCGAAACCTAATCACCAAAACTTTTTATTCAATAACATAATACAACAAATCAATATTTTTGAAAAATCAATCAATCATTCTACAAATACTCCAACCCAATAATACTCCTAACTTCATCCAACGTTTTTATTAAGTTTTTAGAGAATTCGAAAGTCATAATATCACTTTCTTTTTTGTCTGCTCTTAAAAGCTGATTGAAATGCTCAATTTCAAAATTATAACCAATTGTATTGTAGCCAAAATCGATAGTTTCTTCTTTATTGTTTTGGATGACAGTAACTGTTGAAGGCGCATGAAATTGTGTGTTTATTTTAACAATTGCAGTTTCAAAAGTATAAATTGCTTCCGTTTTTGTATTTTTTAACAACGTACTTTTCAAAGTTGCTTTTGCATGTTTGTAAATAAAAACCATCTTACATTCTGAATCTGCTCCAGTTTCAAAAAAAGTAGCTTCTGCTTCAATAACGTCTGGTTTTCCTAAAGTTGACAAAGCTGCGAAAATTGGGTAAATTCCGATGTCTAACAAACTTCCTCCCCCAATTTCTTTTTTAAAAACCCTACTGTTTTTATCAAATACAGGATAAAAACCAAAATCTGCGTCTAAATTTTTAAGTTTTCCAAATTTTTCGCTTTTTACAAGTTCTAAAACATAGTTGAAATGTGGTAAAAAGAACGTCCATAAAGCTTCCATTAATAAGACATTATTTTCTTTAGCAACAGTAATCATTTCTGTAACTTCTTGCAAATTCATGGCAAAAGGTTTTTCGCATAAAACTGCTTTTTTGTGTTGCAGACAAAGTATGGAATGTTCTTTATGAAAACTATGCGGCGTAGCTATATAAACGGCGTCAATATCTGCATCTTTTGCTAATTCTTCATAAGAATTATAGGCTTTTTTTACATGATATTTCTCTGCAAATTCGTCAGCATTTTGCTGATTTCTAGAAGCTACAGCAACTAATTCTGTATTGTCTAAAGTTGCTAAATCTGTTGCAAATTTGTTTGCTATTTTTCCGAGTCCTATAATTCCCCAACGTATATTCTTTTTTTCCATAATTTACTAATTCCCTATAATTTCTATTGCTTCACTCGTATTCTCATTTGAAGGAACTAAAAACTGCAATAAAATTGCAATTCCCGTTACCAATGCACATCCTAGTAAATTTAACCATAAATACGGTAACCAATCTAAAATAAACACGGCAATAATTATTGCTTGTGTTATTAAAGCCGCTACAAAAACAGCATTTCCTTTAACAAACTTGATAAAAAACGCCAATAAGAAAATACCTAAAACATTCCCATAAAAAATAGATCCAATTATGTTAACTAACTGAATTAAATTATCAAATAAATTAGCAACACACGCAACAGAAATAGCTATAATTCCCCAAGCAAGTGTAAACCACTTAGAAGCTTTTACATAATGTGTATCACTCTTTTCTTCCTTTAAATTTCGCTTGTATAAATCCATTGCTGTGGTGCTTGCCAAGGCATTTAATTCAGATGCTGTGGAAGACATTGCTGCCGATAAAATTACGGCTAATAAAAGGCCTATTAATCCTCTTGGTAAATTGTTTAAAATAAAATGGATAAACACATAATCTTTATCATTCGATTCTATTTTTTCTAAAGTATTTTCTTTATCAATTTTATCAATAATAACTTTCGATTTTGCTTTAATTTCTAAATCTCTCGTGTTTAAATATATAATTTGTTGTTTTTCTTCAATCTGAAAACCATCTAACAAAAGTGCTTTTTTGGTGTTTTCTATTTCTATGTGTTTTGTCTCTAAATCTTTATAATCTTGTGCATATTTAGAATTTATAACTTGCTCATTTGCGCTTGGATTAAAATTTAATGGCGACGGATTAAATTGATAAAACACAAAAACCATTACACCAATTAACAGAATAAAAAATTGCATAGGCACTTTTAACAATCCGTTAAAAATTAAACCTAACTGACTTTCTCTAACAGATTTACCAGATAAATAACGCTGAACCTGACTTTGATCTGTACCAAAATAAGAAAGCATTAAAAAGGTTCCTCCTAAAATCCCTGTCCAGACGGTGTACCGATTACTCAAATCAAAAGAGAAATCTAATACTTGCATTTTGTCACTTGCGCCAGCAATTTCTAAAGCTTTTGTAAACGTGATATCCGCAGGAAGCTGACTCATAATCATATAAAAAGCAATAACCATTCCTATAAAAATAATAATCATTTGTTGTTTTTGTGTAACATTTACTGCTTTTGTTCCGCCAGAAACCGTATAAATAATTACAAGAAAACCAATGATAATATTTAGCATTAATAAGTTCCAACCTAAAACCGCACTTAAAATAATTGCTGGCGCAAAAATGGTAATTCCGGCTGCTAAGCCTCGTTGAATTAAAAACAGAATGGCTGCTAAACTTCTAGTTTTTAAATCGAATCTACCTTCTAAAAATTCATAAGCAGTGTAGACTTTTAATTTATGATAAATAGGTATAAAAACAACACAAATAATAACCATTGCAATTGGCAAACCGAAGTAAAATTGCACAAAACCCATTCCGCTATGAAACGCTTGTCCGGGAGTTGATAAAAAGGTAATTGCACTTGCTTGTGTTGCCATTACAGACAAACCTATCGTCCACCATTTTGAGTCATTTCCTCCTTTTATATAATCGGTTACATTATTGTTTTTTCTGGTAACATAGGTTCCGTAACCAACAATAAATAATAATGTTCCTGCAAGAATTATCCAATCTATATAATGTAATTTGTTAGTAATATCCATCAATTAAACTGTAAAATAATTAGTGATCAAAAAGAATATCAGTATGTAAAGAAGGTTTGCAATCAACACAAAACTGTATTCTTTTTTCCAAGTGTATTTCTGTTCTTTCATTTTATGTGATTTTTTTTTGAAGCTATTTCCTGCTTTCCACACTCGCTTTTTTTAGTGTGTTCTCGATACAAATTTGCGAAAAGCAAATTCACTCGAACTTACACCAAAAAAGAGCTCAAACAAATGTTTCAATCAGGGCTAGACTTATTTGCTAACTTTTAGATTATCTGTGAAATAATACTATGTTTATTACTTATTCTTTTAATTTAGTTTTTTTAAAAGTTCTCGATACAAATTTGCTAAAAAGCAAATTCGCTCGAACTGACATTTTTATTCTCACTATTTAACACCCAACTTTAAGCCTTTAAGCCTTTAAGCCTTTAAGCCTATTTCTTTTTCCCAACAGACAACATATTTGCAAACAACTTATAAGCTCCAGAAACTCCTGCAGGCAATTCTCTAAAGAAACTTAAACCTGTATAAATGTAATTTCCTTTTCCGTATTTTGCAATTAATAAACTTCCGTTTTTGGGCGATTCGCCTTTATCATTCATAGAAAAAATTGGTGAATATTCCCTGCTCCAAGAATCAGGAAAATACAGGCCTCTTTCTTGAACCCAGTCTTTAAAATCATCCGCTGTAATTTTATTTGGAAAATTTAAAATTTCATGATTTTTATCAATAATTCTTACCTCTGCAAATTCATCTGTAACTCTTTCATTAGATAAATTTAAAGTATAAGGTGCAAAAACATCTACACCTCCATCGGTGTTGTATTGCACAATCATGTTTCCACCTTTTTTAACATATTCTAGCAAATATTTTTGTTTAAATTTTAATTCATCAACAACATTGTAAGCTCTAATTCCTAAAACAATTGCGTCAAACTTTAGTAAGTTTTTTTCATCTATTTCTAATGGATTTATATCAACAACTGTGTATCCAATTTGTCTTAAATTTTCAGGAATTGCGTCACCTGCTCCTTTTATATAACCAATGTAGCTTCCTGATTTTTGAACATTTAAACGAACAATTTTAGCTTCCGAATTTAATAAAACCGATTGCTTTGGAATGTGACTATAATTGATTTCAAGTAATTCTTTTTTATACGTTTCTGCTCCCAAAGTCGCAATTACTTTTAAAATCCCTTCTGCTTGATTTTTTGGGGGTTTCACTATAAACTCAACCGTTTTGTTATCGTTTTTTTGAGTAATATTAAAATCGATTTCTTTGGGCGAAACAAGCCAATTATCTGGTGTTTGCAAACTCACTTTTCCGGTTACATTATTTGCTCCTGCTCTAACTTCTACTAGAACTTTTTGAGGAGCATCATCAGAAAAAATAAACACTTTATTTTTTAACTTTGTAGTAATTTTTGGTAAAATCTCAAAAGGTTCATAAATTTCACCTTTATCACGCTCAGAAAATCTATGAACTATATTTTTAGTAATGGTAATAGGCACATTATCAATTGTTAAGTTAAAATCAATTTTTGCAGGTCTTGGCGTTTCAGGCTTCCCAATTAACAATTGATTATCCACTTTATAAACTCCTAAAGAACCTTTTTCTTTTAACCAATATGGATCAGAAAATTCATTAGTTTCTATATTGATTGTTTCTTTAAATTCAATTTTCTTGTTTGGTAATAAACCAACATCTTTCACAGTATTTTTTTTATCAATAGTAGATGTAATTGAAATTAACTCAATTTGAATTGCACTTCTATTTATAGTTTCCAACTCAATTTCTACAAAAGCGTTTGGTGTTTCGTAAGAACTATTTGCCGATGCTTCTAAATACAAACCTGCACAAGCCTCAATAATTTCTTTGAGTTGTTTTTCTTTAATACCTCGCCAATGCAAATCTTCTAATTTTTGGATTAATTGATAAGCCTCCATCAATTTTGGTATGTGTTTCGACGGATTTACAAAATCAAAATTTTCTTCAACATCGTATAAAATAGCACCAATTTCTGCTCCGTTTTTTAAACGGTTCCAAGTGGTATTAATTCCTGAAAAAATGTCGTTTTTCTCTTTTAAAGGATCTCCTTTTAAAAACGCTACATATTCTTCTTGCTCTCCTCTAGTAGATAATCTCCCAAAACCTTGGCACAAATGTTGGCTACTTGCCATTGCCGCTAACTCGTTATTAGACAAGCCTTTTAAAGGATAATAAGCACCAACATCAAAAGAAGTTAACTTACCTTTTGTGGCGATCTCAAAGTCTTCTTGATTTCTATAAAACCAAGAAGATGTGTTAAAAAATAATCGTTTCGGAGTCCAAACACTTGTGTATTTTAGTTGATCAGAAAACTGTGAATTATCGCCAGCTAAATCAAAAGCTTCTACGCTTAACATAGCAGAAGCTGTGTGATGACCGTGTGTTGAACCCGGAGTTTTATGATTAAATCTATTGATAATAACGTCTGGTTTAAAAGTTCGAATTGACCAAACAACATCGCTTAAAACTTTTTCTTTATCCCAAATTTTCAAGGTTTCATCTGGATGTTTAGAATATCCAAAATCGTTTGCTCTTGTAAAAAACTGCTCGCCACCATCAATATTTCTTGCAGCTAATAATTCTTGCGTCCTAATAACACCTAATAGTTCGCTAATTTCTGGACCTATTAAATTCTGTCCTCCATCTCCTCTTGTGATCGATAAATAACCCGTTCTTGCTTTTACATTATTTGATAAAAAAGCAATTAAACGAGTGTTTTCATCGTCTGGATGCGCCGCGATATACAAGGCTGTTCCTAAGAAGTTTAATTTTTGAATCTTTTCGTAAATCTGGTTTGATGTTAATTTTTTAGGTTTTTGGGCAAAAATAGCACTAGAAATTAGTAAAAAGGAAAGGATAAAAAAGTGAGTTATTTTCATTCGTTACGTTTCGTTATTTAACAAAAATAGCTTTTTAAGAACTAAAATATATGAATTAACATAATTATAACGTTTTCAAATTCATAAATAAAATAGGGATAACCTGTTGATAAATTAATTTTTAAAGTCACTTTTTTAGAATATATTTGTAACTCGAATCAAGAAAACAAATTAAATGAAATTTATTGTATCAAGTTCGCAATTATTAAAACAATTACAAGTTTTAGGAGGCGTTATAAATAGCAACAACACTTTACCAATTTTAGATAACTTTTTATTTGAAATCTCTAAAAATCAGTTAAAAGTTTCATCATCAGATTTAGAGACAACAATGAGTTCTGTCGTAGATGTAGAAAGTGACAGTGCTGGTTCTATAGCTGTTTCTGCGCGCTTGCTATTAGATACTTTAAAAACTTTTCCAGATCAACCTTTAACGTTTAAAACAGAAGGTGCTAATACAATAGAAATTAGTTCTGATCAGGGAAAATATGATATGGCTTATTTTGGTGGGGATGAATTTCCAAAGGCGGTTTCTTTGCCATCACCAAGTAAAACTATAATTCCTGCACATATTTTAGGAACTGCAATTTCTAAAACAATATTTGCCGCTGGAAATGACGATTTACGACCAGTAATGAGCGGAGTCTTTTTTCAATTTAGCTCTCAAAGCTTAACATTTGTTGCTACAGATGCTCATAAATTAGTAAAATATACTAGAACAGATGTTACTGCAGATCAAACTGCTGAATTTATAATGCCAAAGAAACCTTTAAATTTATTAAAAGGAATTTTAGGCGGTTCTGATAGTGAAGTTACTATTGAATATAATGATGCGAACGCAAAATTTACTTTTGATAATGTGGTGTTAGTTTGTCGTTTAATTGATGGAAAATACCCTAATTACGAAGCTGTAATTCCTAAAGAAAATCCAAATAAATTAACTGTGGATAGAGCTTCTTTTTTAAACTCTGTTAGACGTGTTTCTATTTTCTCAAGTAAAACTACGCATCAAATTCGTTTAAAAATGGCAGGAACAGAATTAAATATTTCTGCGGAGGATTTAGATTTTTCTAACAAAGCAGATGAACGTTTAAGTTGTGATTATCAAGGTGATGATATGCAAATTGGTTTTAACTCACGTTTTTTAAGCGAAATGCTAAACAACTTAAGTTCTAATGAAGTTTTAATTGAAATGTCTTTACCAAATAGAGCTGGTATATTAACGCCTATTGACGGTACTGATGAAGGCGAACAAGTTACCATGTTGGTAATGCCAGTAATGTTGAATAATTAAAACAAACAGTCTATTTTTGTAAAGAAAGAGACTTATATAATCTTTAAAAACCACAACTTAATGTTGTGGTTTTTTGCTTTGATACATAACTTTTTGAAATTTTATATATTTCACTTTAATATTTTTAATCAATTTTATCAAACAAAATAATTTGTTTTCATAAATTATTGTTTTTGAGAGCACGTTATTTAAATTCTGATATCAATTCACCGTAATTTTTGTTAAATAATTAATGTTGTCAAAATTTTTTAAAAGAATAAAATAACTCAATTAAGTAATTACAAATTATGAATTCTGTTATTTTTGTTTAAATTTAGCAAAAAATTCAACTTGCAAAATGAAAGTATTTTTACTTCTAATTCTACTACTAACGCTTCACACAGTAGCACAAAACAGCAACAGAAATGTACACAAAGCATTTGATGAAGTTATTGGTTTAAAAAATACAGCTCTTAGCTACGGAAAACTTTTCTATGAAAAATACAGAACTCTAGATGACAATAATCAATATTTTCTAAAAAACGAGTTTGTAAAAGGTGATGTTACGTATCAAAATCAAATTTTTTATGATGTTCATATAAAATATGATGTTGCAGATGATAATCTCATTGTAAACTTACCAAGTACTTTTGAAAATAGATCTATAATTTTAGAAAAATATTTTTTAGAGAAATTCACATTACAGAATAGTACTTTTTTAAACTTAAGAAAAGAAGGTTTGCATGAACTTCTCTTTTCATCAAACGGAATAACTCTTTTTAAAAAGTGGGTAAAACTGAAGAAGAAAAAATTAAATAAATCTTTCGTTTATTACAAATTTATTGAAAAAAACTTTTATAGTTTGATGCTTAATGATCACTATTATGAAATAAACAATAAAAAAGATATTATCAAGATTTTCCCAAATCAAAAGAAAATAATTTCATCTTTTTATAAAGCAAATAAAAGCTTACATAAAAAGAACTTGGATACATTTTACTTGCTACTATCCGAAAAAATCTCAAGCAACAGCATCAATAATTAAGATATGAAAAAATACTTTATCTGTGCATTCTTGTTTATTTCATTTGTAATAAAAGCTCAAAGTAATCAAGAAAAAATTTCAATATCTTATACTGCTATATCTCAAAAAGAAGTCTTTTCTAAACTAGAAGAAAAAACGAACTATACTTTTTTTTATATAGATTCATGGTTTGATGACAGCTTAGTAACTGGCGATTTTAAAAACGCATCTATCCAAGAAATTTTAAGAAACATTCTCGCAAATACTTCTCTAAACTACTCAATTATAGACGCCAAAAAAGTAATTATCACCAAAGGAAACCTCTTACATCAAAGTTTATATGAAGAGATTGAGATGAAAACCAGTGCTATTGAAACTTCTAAACCTATTTATATTGAAACAAATACAGATGATACGAGTAGCGCAATAAGTATCGGTAAAGAATCTAAAGAGAACAAGCAAAAAGAATATACGATAAGCGGAATCATAACCAACACACAAAGTAATTTACCCGTTGAAGGGGTTATTCTTTTGGAAAGAAACAAGAACATTTCGGTTACTACAGATAAAAATGGAGCTTTTACCATAAAGTTACCTTTTGGTAGAAATCAAATAGAAACTTTATTATTAGGCTATAAAACAGCTACACAAAAAATAATTGTTTTTGGAGACGGAAGGCTAAACCTTAAAGTTTTCGAAGAATCAGAAATGTTGAATGAACTGATTATCAAAACTAAAAAAGAGAATAATATAAAAGAAGTTATTGCAGGGATCACTCAAATAAATATCGAAGAGATTAAAAATATTCCGCAAGTTCTTGGTGAAAGAGATATTTTAAAAGTAGCTACTACCTTACCAGGAATAAAGTCTGCGGGTGAAGGCGCAGAGGGTGTTAATGTGAGAGGTGGTAAAGTAGACCAAAATTTATTTTTACTAGATGAAAGCGTAATGTATAATCCCGCTCACTTTTTAGGATTATTCTCGGCTATAAACCCGTTTACTACCAGTGATTTAAAAGTATATAAAGGAAATATCCCAGCTGAATATGGTGGTAGAATTTCATCCGTTTTTGATATTAAAACGAAAGATGCAAGTACCACAGAGTTTAAAGGCGAAGCTTCAATTGGTGCTGTGACTAGTAATATTAGTTTAGAAATCCCTGTGGTAAAAGATAAATCTGGATTGTTATTAGGCGTAAGAAGCACCTATTCTAATTGGATTTTAAAATCTTTAAATGACAAGTCTTTAAATAATAGTAGCGCGTCTTTTTATGATGTAATTGCCAAATACAACCATATTTTTGATGATAAAAACACAGTTAGAATTACAGGCTATCACAGTAAAGATAACTTTAGAATCGCCTCAGACACCACCAATACCTATGGCAATACACTCGCTTCTATAAATTGGTCTCATAAATTTAATGATAAAAATCATGGTAATTTAATACTCTCATCTAGTAATTATGCATTCAATATTAATTACAATAGCACGGGTAATACTAATTTTGATTTAAAGTATAATATTGATGAAGTTAGTGCAAAACTAAAAATGAAATATGTCTACTCAAAAGAACATACGTTCGATTATGGTATCTCTTCTAAACTATACAATGTTGCTCCGGGAAGCATAGCACCTTTAGATGATAGTTCTATTGTAAATCCGCTTTCAATTGATGTAGAAAAAGGTTTGGAAAGCGCTATTTTTCTGTCTGATATTTTTGATGTAAACAAAAAACTCTCTCTTAATCTAGGTCTACGATATTCTGTTTACATAGGTTTAGGAGAATCTACGCAAAGAATCTATGAAGAGAACGCACCAATTACAGACGCAACTTTAATTTCTTCTCAAGATTACGGTAACAATGAAATTTATAAAACCTATCAAGGTTTAGAGTACAGACTTTCTGGACGCTATTTTTTAAATCCAGAGTTATCTCTAAAAGCAAGTTTGAACAGATCCTTTCAATTTATCCACAGATTGAGTAATAATACCTCGGCTTCGCCAACAGATGCTTGGAAACTTTCGGATACAAACATAAAACCGCAAGAAGCAATTCAGGCTTCTTTAGGAATATTTAAAAATTTTAACGTGAATGACTACGAATTGAGTTTAGAGGGTTATTATAAAAAATACAATAATGTTTTAGATTATAAAGTTGGGGCAAGTTTCTTGTTGAATGAAACAATTGAAACCGAAGTTTTACAAGGTCCGGGGAAATCTTACGGAATCGAGTTTTTAGTAAAGAAAAATGTTGGAAAATTAAACGGTTGGTTTGGGTATAGTTATTCGCGTTCATTGATAAAACTTGATAGCCCTTTTAACGAAGACCGTGTTAATAATGGAGAGTTTTTTCCTACAAATTTTGACAAGCCACACGATTTTAATGTAATAGCGAATTATAAATTAACCAAAAGATTTAGCCTTTCTAGTAGTTTCACTTACCAAACAGGAAGACCAATTACCTACCCAACAGGAAAATACAATTACCAAGGCACAGAATATGTTTTGTATAGTGATCGAAATAAATTTAGAATTCCAGATTATTACAGGTTAGACGTTGGTCTAAACATCGAAGGAAATCATAAAATTAAAAAATTCGCACATAGTTTTTGGAATATCTCTGTTTACAATGTGTTAGGTAGAAACAACCCTTTTGCAGTATTTTTTGTTACAGAAAACGGTAATGTGCAAGCCTATCAAAGTTCTGTCTTCTCTACTCCAATCCCTACAATAACCTATAATTTTAAATTTTAAAAATATGAAATTATTAAAATCAACTACATCAAAACTCTTGTTATTTTTAATCGTTTTTAGCTGTGTAGAGCCTATCGATATAAAAACGATTACCTATGAAAATTACTTAGTAATTGAGGCAACCATAACAAACGAATTAAAAAATCATACAATAGTAGTATCAAGAACCTTTGAAGTTGATAAAAATGGTGCAAATCCAGAAACCCAAGCAAAAGTTTCTATTATTGATAGCGAAAATAACACCTATCTTTTTAATGAAACTTTATCAGGTACATATGTTTCTGTAAATCAATTTAAAGCAGATAAGAACAAATCATACACTTTAAAAGTAGTTACAAAAAACGGAAATTCGTACTCATCAACTTCAGAAAAATTAACAGCTGCAACACAAATAGAAAAATTAACAACAAAAATTGAAACTTCTACTGAAGGCGTTGATGGTGTAACCATATCTGTGCATAGTTTTAACCCTAATAATGATTCTAATTATTACAGATATAAATACGAGGAAACTTATAAAATAGCACCTCCTTTCTGGTCTGATGAAGAAATAGCAATTGTTTCTGACAGAGAACCATACCGAGTAGAAGTTGTAAAAAGAACTATTAATAATAAGGAATGTTATCAAACAATAAATTCTAAAAAAATAATTTTAACAGAAACAAAATCCTTAGCAGAAGATCGCGTAAACTATCCAGTAAGATTTATACTTGATTCAGATTTCATAATCTCAAAACGATATAGTATTTTAGTAAAACAATACGTACAAACTTTTAAAGCGTACAATTATTATGAAACGCTAAAAAAACTATCGAGTTCAGAAAGTGTATTTACGCAATCGCAACCTGGTTTTATTTCGGGTAATATCGTGTCAGATACTGATAAAAATGAGAAAATAATCGGTTTTTTTGAAGTCTCTTCGGTTTCAGAAAAAAGAATTTTCTTTAATTACGAAGATGTTTTTCCGAATAAAATACCAGAATATCCGTATTCATGTGATTTTTTAGCGCCTATTCTGTATGATTCATTTACAAAACAATATCCATTAGTTGACTTAATTAAAGATAATACTCATACCTATTACCGAGAAAACGATACGGGTCTTGCTTATTTAGAAGGCAACTATTTAATGGTTCCAAAAGTATGTGGCGATTGTACTGTACTAGGTTCTAATATAAAACCATCCTTTTGGGTAGATTAGCAATAAAAGTTATGATAAAAAAAATATTTATTTCTTGTTTTACACTACTCTTAGTGATGAGTGCTGCTGCACAAGTTGGTACATTTAATAATATTGATAGTTATCCGCAAGAAAAAATTTACGTACACACAAACAGTAATTTTTTCTTAACAGGAGAGTCTTTAGTCTTTAAAATATATTGTTTAGATAAAGATTCAAATCAAATGAGTTCTTTAAGTAAAGTTGGTTATGTAGAACTTATAGACAAAGAAAATAGAAGTATTTATAAGCAAAAAATAAATTTAAATAAAGGAATTGGTACTGGCGCTATTTTCTTGTCATCAACCCTAAAAACAGCTACATATAAATTAATTTCGTACACCCAATGGATGCGAAATAAACAAAATTTCTTTGAAGAAAACATCTTTATCGTCAATCCTTTTTCAAATAAATTAACTTCTACAGATTCTCTTAAACTAAATAATTATAATACCTCTTTTACAGAAAATAGTACGTTATTAGATCTCTCTTCGGATAAGAAAATATATCAGAAAAGAGAAAAAGTAGTTTTAAACTTTAATACAAACAATTCAGAAAACGTATCAATATCTGTTCGCAAATATGATAGTATTGAAATTCCGAATAAAATAAATTCTTTAAAATTTATAGAAAACTTTAAACATTCTAATACAAATTCAAAAAAAACATATCTGCCAGAATTAAGAGGTTCATTATTTAAGGGAGCTATTGCCTCTAATACTAATTTAGATCTATTTAATAAAAAAATTGGACTGTCATTTATTGGTGAAAATAAAATCACAAAAATATCTGTAACAGACTCATTAGGTGTGTTTTATTTTAACATCAACCAACCTTTTGATGCAAATGAAGTAATTATTGAAGTTTTAGAAGAAGACAATAAAAACTATACGATTTCTCTAATCACAGACAATGATTTAGAAAAACAATTTGAAAATTTTGATGAATTATTACTTACGGAAAACATCCGGAAAATTATTAAACAAAGAAGTTTATATACACAAATAGAGAATGCTTACAATGAAGTAAAACTGCCTACTTTAAAACCCGTTTTAAAGAATGAATATGTATTTCAAGAAAATGAAAATAAAATAATTTATAATTTAGATGAGTATGAAAGGTTTAAAACGATTAAAGAAGTTGCTGTAGAAATATTACAAGATGTTTGGATTCGTAAAAAGAAAGACAATTACACCTTTAATTTAAGAGATGTTAACTTAGAATCAAATACAGAACTAGAAACACTTTTAATTGTCGATGGTTTTATTTTACACAATCATACCGATTTTATCGATTTTGATGCTTTAAAAATTAAGAGTATCGAAATTGTAAAAGAAAAATATCTTTTTGGTGCTAAAATATACCAAGGTATTATAAATGTAGCAACATTTAAAAATAAATTTGAACCATCCATTAATAATAAAAATAAGTTTATTCTACTAAAAGAAAGCAACCCTAAAACCTCTTTTAATCCTGATTATACTGCAGCTGAAAATAAAAGAATCCCTGATTTTAGAACGCAATTGTTATGGAGCTCTAATATAACTGATGATATAATTTCTTTTTATACTTCTGATGTTACTGGGACATTTGAAGCAATTATAGAAGGATTCACAAAAGAAGGAACTGCTATTTATGAGAAAATAATTTTTGCAGTAAAATAACTTAAAGTGCTTTTAGGTTTTTTGTTTACATTTATCAAATGAATTTCCTTGCCCACCTATACCTTTCTCAAAACGATACCAATATAATGATTGGCAATTTTATAGCCGATCATATTAGAGGTAATAAATATGAAGAGTTTTCTAAAGAAATTCAGCAAGGTATTTTTCTACATAGAGAAATAGACACCTTTACAGATGCGCATAAAGTAGTTCGAAAAAGTAAAAGACGTTTACATAAACGTTATAGACATTATGATGGCGTAATTATCGATATATTTTTCGATCATTTCTTAGCTAAAAACTGGGCAAATTATTCAGCCATCCCTTTGGATGTATATACCAATTCTATCAATAATTTATTCGATAAAATTTCACCAGAATTACCAATAAAATCCCAACAATTCATCAAATATATGATTGAATATAATATATTATTCAATTATCAATTTGAAGAGGGAATTGAGAAAGTTTTAAACGGAATGAACCACAGAACCAAAGGGAAATCTCAAATGAATTTGGCTATTGAAGATTTACAGATTTTACACAAAGAATTTGAAGAAGATTTTACAGTTTTCTATAAAGATTTGCTATATTTCACTAATCAAAAATTAAAAGAATTATCCGTTATAAAATAGCACCAAATCTTATTCTTAATTTATGAATGCTAAATTTATTTCAGGAGTTCCCCGTCAAATAAAACTTTATAATACTAAAATCCTGAATCTAGTTCAGGTTAAAAAACCTCTAAACTTATGAAGAAAATTATATTTCTTTTTGCTATTTCGATATTCTTATTTAATTGCAAAACAAATCCTAAATCAAAAAAAACCATTGGTTTTATTGCGGAAAAAGCAATGGTAGTTTCTGCTAAACTAGAAGCTTCAAAAATTGGTTCCGCTATTTTACAAAAAGGCGGTAATGCATATGATGCAATGATTGCAACACATTTTGCATTGGCAGTTGTATATCCTGTTGCCGGTAATATTGGCGGTGGCGGTTTTATGGTTTACAGAGATAAAGATGGCACAACTGGTACATTAGATTTTAGAGAAAAAGCACCAATTACAGCTCATAAAGACATGTATTTAGATAAAAATGGCGATGTTATAGAAAACAAAAGTACTTTAGGTGCGCATGCAGTTGCTGTTCCCGGCTCTGTAGCGGGTATATTTGCTGTCTATGAAAAATTTGGAAGTTTGCCTTTTAAAGACCTTATTCAGCCTTCAATCGATTTAGCTAGAAATGGGTATATCGTTACTAAAAATGAAGCAGAAGATTTAAACGCTGCTGCTGATAGGTTTAAAAAAGTAAATAATTACGAAACTGTTTTTGGTAAAGAATGGAAAGAAGGTGATATTCTAAAGCAAGAAGAACTAGCAAAAACGTTAGAAAGGATTCGTGATTTTGGAAAAGACGGATTTTACAAAGGGGAAACTGCCGATTTTTTAGTGAATTATGTAACTGAATTAGGTGGAATTATATCTCACGAGGACCTAGAAAAATACGAAGCTGTTTGGCGTAATCCAATCACCTTTAATTTTAAAGGTTATAAAATAACTTCTATGAATTTGCCAGCAAGCGGCGGGATTTGTTTGGCACAAATTTTAAAATCTATTGAGCCTTATGATTTATCTAAAATAGCACACAATTCAACCGAATACATTCAGTTATTAACAGAAGCAGAAAGAAGATCGTATGCAGACAGAGCACATTATTTAGGTGATATTGATTTCGTAAAAGTGCCTGTAGATAGTTTAACAGACACCAACTATATTAACAACAGAATGCGTTCTTTTTCTTGGGATAAGGCAACGCCATCATCCGAAGTTTCGCAAGGAAAAATTTTGGGATATGAAAGTGATGAAACAACTCATTATTCAATTATAGATCAATTTGGAAATGCTGTTTCTGTAACGACAACTTTAAATACTGGTTATGGTTCTAAAGTAGTAGTAAAAGGTGCTGGTTTTATTTTAAATAATGAAATGGACGATTTTAGCGTTAAAGCCGGTGTGCCAAATGTTTATGGTTTAGTAGGTTCTAAAGCAAACGAAATTGCATCAGAAAAAAGAATGCTAAGTTCTATGGCGCCAACGATTGTAGAAAAAGACGGGAAATTAAAAATGGTGGTTGGAACTCCTGGAGGTTCTACAATTATAACATCGGTTTTACAAAATATTTTAAATGTAACCGAGTATAATATGGGAATGCAAGAGTCTGTTGATAAAGCTCGTTTTCATCATCAATGGTTGCCAGATTATATTACACTTGAACCAAATGGTTTTAATGCAAACACAAAAAAGAAATTAGAATCTTTAGGATATACAATTTTCGAAAAAAATTCTTTGATTATCGGTAGAGTAGACGCTATTTTAGTATTACCCGATGGTAAACTAGAAAGCGGCGCAGATAAGCGAGGTGATGATGCTGCTGTTGGGTTTTAGTGTTTAGTGAAAATTAAAAAAGCAATAAAACTAAATGTTCTAGATACAAAATTCTTGAAAAAAAATCTCACTAGAACTAACAACGACCAATAACCAAAAAACATCAACAATCAACAAAAAAACATCAACTAACAATGACACAACCATTCCATATTGCAATACCCGTGAAGAATTTAGAGAAATGCAGAACTTTTTACAGAGATATTTTAAACTGTGAAGAAGGACGTAGTTCAGAACATTGGGTAGATTTTAATTTCTTCGGTCATCAATTGGTGATTCATCAAAAAGAAGATTTTAAACCTGAAAGAATTTCGAATCTTGTGGATGGACATGATGTTCCTGTTCCGCATTTTGGAGTCGTTTTAACTTGGGAAGATTGGCACATTTTAGCTGATAAGCTAAAAGCTACAAATACAAAGTTTGTAATAGCACCAGGAATCCGTTTTCAAGGAAAAGTAGGTGAACAAGCAACCATGTTTTTTAATGATCCAGAAAATAATGCTTTAGAGTTTAAAGCTTTTAAAGATATGAGTCAGTTGTTTGCAAAGTAAATTCAAATTTATCTTTAACAATTCCCTCTTATTTTATTGTGTAGATTTTTTTATCTTTAAAAAACGAACTAAAATATATTTATTATGAAAAAAACACTTGTCCTTTTTTCAGTCTTTATCTCATTTACTTGTTTTTCCCAAAACACACGTCTATTAAGACAACCAACCCTTTCTAGCACAGATATTGTATTTGTATATGCAGCAGATTTATGGAAAGTTTCATTAAATGGTGGTAATGCAGTTCGTTTAACTAGTGATGATGGGTATGAAACCGATCCTCATTTTTCAAAAGATGGAAATTGGATTGCCTTTACTGCCCAGTATGACGGAAATACAGACGTGTTTTTAGTTTCAAAAAATGGAGGCGAACCAAAGCGGTTAACCTATCACCCATCTAATGACGTTGTTCAAGGTTGGACACCAGGCGGAAAAATTCTTTTTCGCTCAGACAGAGAATCAAAACCAACACAAACGAATAAATTTTTCACAATTTCTACGGATGGAGGAATGCCAGAAGCTTTTCCACTTCCAAGAGCTGCTTTCGGAGAAATTTCAGAAGACAATACATACATTGCCTACACGCCTATTACCAGTTGGGATTCTGAATGGAGAAATTATAGAGGCGGACAAGCAATGCCCATTTGGATTCTAAATTTAAAAACAAATGAACTTATCAAAACTCCCCAGCTAGATGGCGAAAGACATGTTAACCCAGTTTGGTATAAAGGTGATGTTTATTATATTTCCGAAAGAGATTATACCGCAAATGTTTGGTCTTATAACATAACTACCAAACAAGAAAAACAAATTACGTTTCATAAAAAATTTGATGTTAAAAATATTGATGCAAATGAAACGAATATAATTTATGAACAAGGCGGATTTTTGCACATGCTAAATCCTGAAACGAAGGAAACATCACAAATTATAATTAACGTAAAAGGAGATTTAAATTATTCTAGAGAAAGATGGATGGATGTTAGTGGAAGTAATTTAACGAATCCTAATGTATCTCCTCAAGGAGAAAGAGCCATTTTTGAGCATAGAGGTGATATTTTCACAGTACCTAAAGAAAAAGGAAGCTGGAGAAACCTTACCAATTCATCAGGTATTGCAGATCGTTCACCAATTTGGTCTCCTAAAGGAGATAAAGTTGCTTGGTTTTCTGACAAAAGTGGTGAATACCAAATTGTTATTGCTGATCAAAATGGAGAACATCAAGAATTTATAAAATTACCAAATCCGACTTTTTATTTTCAACCAGATTGGTCTCCTGACGGAAAACACATTGCATACACCGATACAAATTTTGTAATTTGGATTCTAAATTTAGAAAACAAAAAAATTACAAAAGTAGATGCAGACGGATATGCACATCCTAATAGAACAATGAATCCTAAATGGTCACCAGATAGCGATTGGATTACCTATGCAAAACAAAACAATAATAATTTTAAATCTATTTATGCGTATCAAATAAGTACAAAAAAAATAGTAGAAATTACAGATCCAATTGCAGATGCAATTTCACCAATTTGGGATGCTTCAGGTAAATACATTTATACCTTAGCAAGTACCGATTATGGTTTACAAACAGGCTGGCTAGACATGAGTTCTTACGACGCAAATGTTACAAGAACTTTATATGCAGTAGTTTTAAACTCGAAAGACAAAGCACCTGTAATGCCAAAAACAGATGAAGCTTCTATTCAAAAAGAGAAAGAAGATGAAAAAGATGACAAAAAAACAGCCGAAAAATCATCAGAAGAAATTAAAGTAATTATTGATGAAAATGGGTTATTTAACAGAGCTGTTGTTTTAAAATTACCAGCAAGAAATTATACAGCTTTATTAAATGGACCAAAAGACAAAGTGTTTATTGCAGAGGAAGTTCTGAATTTTCAGGGCTTAACAGTGCATAGTTATGATGTAACCAAAGAAAAAGCAACTGTTTTTGCAACAGGTGTTTCTTCGATGACAGCGTCAAATGATCGAAATACAATTTTACTTTCTAAAAAAGGAAATTGGAGTTTAGAAAAAAGTACAGCAGAAAAAGCTGGAGATGAAACCTTAAAAACAGATATGAAAATAAAGGTAGATCCAAAAGCAGAAGCACATCAAATTTTTAAAGAAGGTTGGCGTTTTATGAGAGATTTTTTATATGTAAACAATGTACACGGAGCACCTTGGGATGATGTATACAAATGGTACTCTCCTTGGATAAACGATGTAAAACATCGAACAGACTTAAATTATGTAGTAGATATTATGAGTGGTGAAGTTGCTATTGGCCACTCGTATGTTTCTGGCGGCGATATGCCAAATATTAATAAGGTTCCTGTTGGTTTATTAGGTGCAGATTTAGAAAAAAATAATGGCTTTTATCGATTTGCAAAAATTTACAATGGAGAACGCTGGAATCCAACGGTTGCTGCTCCTCTTGGTTTACCAGGAGTAGATGTAAATACTGGCGATTATTTAATAGCTATAAATGGTGTTTCTTTAACATCAGAAATGAATCCTTATCAATTATTAGAGCAAACTGCTGGAAGAGAAATTTATATAAAAGTAAATGATATTCCATCAGAAAAAGATGCTAGAACAGTTTTAATCACGCCTACTTTTAGCGAAAGAGAACTAAGATCTATAGATTGGGTAGAAGGTAATAAAAGAAAAGTTGATGAACTTTCAGCTGGGAAATTAGCCTATGTGTATGTTCCTAATACGAGTCAACCTGGTTTTACGTCTTTTAATCGGTATTATTTTTCTCAACAAGATAAAAAAGGTGTTATAATTGACGAAAGAAATAATGGTGGTGGTTCTGCTGCAGATTATATGATTGATATTATGTCTAGAGAAGTTGTTGGTTTTTTTAACAGCAAGAGTGAAAGTAGAAGACCGTGGACGACACCTATGGCCGGAATTTGGGGTCCGAAAGTAATGATTATTAACGAAAGAGCAGGTTCTGGTGGAGATTTACTACCTTATATGTTTAAAGAAAAAAAACTTGGTCCTTTAGTAGGTACAAGAACTTGGGGCGGTTTAGTTGGAACTTGGGATACTCCACAATTTATTGATGGAGGAAGAATGGTTGCGCCGCGTGGTGGTTTTTTTGATGTTAACGGAAATTGGGCTGTAGAAGGAGAAGGGGTTGCCCCAGATATTGAGGTGCATCAAACCCCAAAAGACGTTTTACTAGGTCATGATCCTCAATTAGAAAAGGCAGTTGAAGAAGCTTTAAGATTGTTAAAAGGAAACGAATTCCAATTACAACCCGAGCCAAAAGCTCCAATTCGCTCAAAAAGACCAAAAGGATATCAAAAAGATAATTAATCTGAAAATAAACACCTATCAGTTCCTGCTTTTGCGGGAATTGATTTTTAAAAACAATAAATCTCTTTTAAAATTAATCAGAGTATCTAAAAGAAGGTGAAAATAAAAGAATATCCGCAATCAAAACTAAATAGAATTAAAAAGGCCGCAAATAGAGGAACCCGAAGATTATAATCTTACCGTTTGGGCCGGATTAATACCAATTAAACAAGTAGCGGAATATCCAATATCAGACAAAGGAAAGCCGGGAAATATGGAAATACCCAAACGTGTTCTAGATTATTATGAAGAAAACAAATAGGGTCTTCTAAAAAAGAATTAAATTAGCTTTTCAATATATAATTTATTAAATGAAGAAGCTTTTTAAATTTATAGGTATTATTTTAGTGCTGTTGTTTGTTGTTATTGGTGTGTATTACTTTGTGAATAATGAACCTTTACCTGAAGGAAAAAAAGGCATAGAAGCAGATGCACTAGCAATTAAAATGTTTAATGCTATGAACCACGAAGCTTTTGAAAACACAGAAGTTTTGGAGTGGAACTTGAGAGGAGAACACTTTTACAAATGGCACAAAAAGGAGGGTTTTGTTATCATTTCATGGAAAAACAATAAAGTATTTTTAAATACCTCACAACCAAATAAATCAGAAGTTTTTGTTGTTGATGAAAAGGTGGAAAACGAAGAAATTTTAAAACAAGCGCAAGACTTTTTTAACAACGATTCTTTTTGGTTAATCGCACCTTACAAAATCTTTGATTCAGGTACGCAAAGAAGCATCGTAAAACATGAAGGCAAAGATGCTTTGTTAATTACCTACACCTCTGGTGGCTCAACCCCTGGAGATTCTTACCTATGGGTTTTAGATGAAAAATACATTCCTACTTCGTTTAAAATGTGGACCAAAATAATTCCTATTGGGGGCGTTTCTGCCACTTGGGCTGATTGGAAAGAAACAAAAACAGGCATAAAACTTCCAACAAAACACACACTTTCTTTATTTGGTTTAGAAATAAATATGGGAGATGTAAAATCCGAAAATCCGAAAGCTGATATTTTAGCGAACCGAGTCCTAAAAGCAATTAACCACGAAGCCTATAAAAAAACGCGTTATTTAGAATGGGATTTTGGAGGAAGAAGAAGTTTTAAATGGGATAAAGAAAATCATATTGCAACTGTTTCTTGGGATAGCATTCGTGTAAATTTACAACCTAATAATTTAGAAAAAAGCACTGTTTACTTTAACGAAATAAAACAAATAACTGCTGATGTTGACATTGTAAAAAAAGCTTTAGCTATTTTTAATAATGATAATTTTTGGTTGGTCGCTCCTCACAAACTATTTGATTACGGCACAATTAGAAGTATTAAAAAAGTTGATAATAAGGATGCTCTTTTAGTAAAGTACACAACAGGAGGTTCTACCCCTGGCGATTCTTATATTTGGATTTTAGATGAGAATTACATCCCACAAAGCTATAAAATGTTTGTTCCGAGTATGCAAATGAACGGAGTAAATGCAACTTGGGAAGATTGGATTACCACAAAAAGTGGTACTTTATTACCAACAAATCATACTTTTGATAGCGGAAGTAAATTAAGCATGGGGAAAGTAAAAGCATATAACTAATGACATCAAAACACATTTCAAACGGAATTTTAAGAGCCTTAGCTATCATATTAGGTATTGTACTTTTACTTTATTTTTTATTCAAAATTCAATCCGTAATCGTCTACATAATTATTGCTGCAATACTATCGTTAATTGGTAGACCAATTATATTATTTTTAAAAAATAGGTTGAAGTTTCCAAATATAATTGCCGTAATAGCAACTATGATTTTAATGCTTAGTTTATTAACAGGATTAGTAGTTTTATTTATTCCTTTAGTTTTAGAACAAGGAAAAAATTTATCTCTTTTACACGTAGATGAATTACAAGCAAATGTTCAAGATGTTTTTAATCAAATTACTGCCTACTTTTCATCAAAAGGTATCGATGTTTTAAGCGAACTAAAAAACATGAATCTAGTCTCTCAATTTAAAGCAATTCCAAATCTACTAAACACAATTCTGGGTGCTTTGGGTTCTTTAAGTATTGGTTTATTATCTGTATTGTTCATATCATTCTTTTTGATGAAAGATAGTCAATTACTTAAAAAAGGGTTGCTAACAGTGATACCAAGTAATACGGAAAGTAGATTCTCAAAATCCTTAGAAACCATTAATAACCTACTATCTAGTTATTTTATTGGCTTAATATTACAAATAACAATTCTATTTGTAATTTATACCATTATTTTAGTAAGTTTTGGAATTTCAAATGCAGTTGTAATCGCTTTTTTATGTGCGTTATTAAACTTAATTCCTTATGTAGGTCCATTAATTGGCGCCTTAATAATGTTTACTTTATCGATGATAAACAACATTGGTCAAGATTTTCAAACAGCTATTTTACCAACTTCTTTATGGATTTTATTTTGCTACGGATTAGCGCAATTAGTAGATAATTTTTTAAGTCAGCCTTTAATCTTTTCCAAAACTACGAAATCGCATCCTTTAGAAATTTTTTTAATTATTGTTATTGGTGGTTTATTATTTGGTGTTTTAGGGATGATTACAGCCGTGCCCTGTTACACCGCATTAAAAGTAATTTTAAAGGAATTTTTATCAGAAAATAAAATCGTAAAATCTTTAACAAAAGATATTTAATCAATTTTGAATCTTTCAATTTTACAAGCAATAGTCCAGGAGTTTATCGATGATAACTTAAAATCAAATATTACAAAACTGATTTTAAAAGGCAGTCCTTTTGATAAAATTTCGACACAAGAAGTAGCAAATCAAATTGTTGCCAAACAAAAAGCAGCTCAGAAACTACCCACTTGGTTTGCTACTAAAAACATTTATTATCCACCAAAAATTAGTATAGAGCAAACCTCATCAGAAATTACGGCAGCCTACAAAGCTAACTTAGTTTCTGGCAGTTCAATTATTGATATTACAGGTGGTTTTGGTATAGATTGTTACTACTTTTCGAAGCAATTTAACCATGTTATCCATTGTGAAATTAATGAAGAGTTATCTACAATTGTAAACCATAATTATCAACAATTAAACGTTAAAAATATTGATACTTTTTCTGGTAACGGAATTGATTTTTTAAAAAAAACCAAAGAAACTTTTGATTGTATTTATATTGATCCATCTAGAAGAAATGATTCAAAGGGTAAAGTGTTTTTACTAAAAGACTGCTTACCAAATATACCAGAAAACATCGATTTTCTTTTTACAAAAACGAATCAAATTTTAGTAAAAAATTCTCCTATTTTAGATATTTCAAGTGCAATATCAGAATTAAAATTTGTAAAAGAAATACATGTAATTGCCGTTAAAAATGAAGTTAAGGAACTCCTTTTTCTATTAGAAAATAACTATGAAAAAGACATCCGAATAAAAACAATAAATATTCTGCAAGAAGATTCACAAGAATTTATGTTTAATTTTAATGAAGAAATAGCTTCGCAGTATTCTGAACCGCTCACCTACTTGTATGAGCCTAACGCTGCCATTTTAAAATCTGGCGGGTTTCATCAAATATCAAAACAATTAAACCTGTTTAAAATTCATCAACATTCGCATTTATATACTTCAGAAAAACTAATTGATTTTCCTGGCAGATGTTTCAAGATCATAGAAGTTTTAAATTATGATAAGAAAAAAATTAAGAAATTAATACCCAAAAATAAAGCAAATATTACCACCAGAAATTTCCCAAAAACAGTTACCCAAATTAGAAAAGAAACAAATTTAAAAGATGGTGGAAATAGCTACCTATTTTTTACAACTAATCAAAACAATGATCTAAAAGTAATTATTTGTAAGAAAAACTAGACTCTATTTAATATTGTTATTTATTGTTTTTTAAAACTAATTAATTTTAGTATATTTAGAATCTTAAGTTTTATAAATTTAGGGATTATAAATACTTAAAACTAGGTCTCGAATTTAAATTCGAGACTTTTTTTACTACCATTAGTAAGTAACTTTGTATAGAAAGTAGTACTTTTATTTTTATGCAAACAATAGTGTATCAAGGTTTAAAAATAGCATCCGATAATCATCATAAAGTTGACGACTTTTTAGTGATAGAAGCCCCTCTTCAAATTAACATAAATAACGAGCCGTATACAGTTGTGATGCGAACGCCAAATGACGATTTTGAGTTGGTTAGAGGCTTACTTTTTGCTGAAGATATTTATAAAAAAATAACTTCTTTAACCTATAAAATTATTAAAAAAGAGGCCACAATTATTTCTATTATAAATGTTGATATTTCTATAGAAGATATAGGAAAAGGGTATTTAAACAAAAGAACTTTATTGTCTGTTTCTTCTTGTGGTATTTGCGGTAAACAAGAATTAAAAGACATCAAAGTAGCTGGAAATAAATTGAAACAAATTTTCTTTTCATCAGAAAATTTACATAAAATGTTCTCTAAAATGAATGCTTTTCAAGAAACTTTTAAAAAAACTGGAGGCAGTCATGCGGCGGCAATTTTTGATAAGAATCAAGAATTATTAACAATTAAAGAAGATATTGGCAGACATAATGCTGTTGATAAAACTATTGGCGATTTATTAGAGAAAAATAGTCTAAAAAAAGCAAATTACCTGTTCGTAAGTGGTCGAGTTTCTTACGAAATTGTAAGCAAAGCATTTATTGCAAAGATACCTATACTTATAGCTGTCTCTGCCTGCTCCTCTTTGGCTGTTGATTTTGCGAAAGAATTCGGAATTTGCTTAATAGGCTTTTCGAGAGATCAAAAAATGACTATTTACTCCAATCCAGATTATCTAAAAAATTTAGAAAATGTCTAAAAAAACAACAGCACAACCGCCAGAAAAATTAACAGGAATTAAGTTAACAGATATTCCAAAAAGTTCTGTTGGTATCAAAGCAATTACATCTGCATTAACGCATATTAAAGACGAAGTTGGAGTTTTAAAAGGGATTGGCTTATTAAAAAACCTAAATCAAAAAGATGGTTTTGATTGCCCAGGTTGCGCGTGGCCAGATCCAGATGAAAAACGTGCTTTTTTAGCTGAATATTGTGAAAATGGTGCAAAAGCCGTTGCAGAAGAAGCGACTAAAAATATGACTTCACCGATGTTTTTTGCAACACACGCGGTTGCAGAATTAGCCAAATTATCTGATTATGAAATTGGTAAGAGTGGTCGAATTACTCACCCAATGTATTTAGCAGAAGGAAAAACGCATTATGAAGAAATTTCGTGGGGCAAAGCTTTTCATTTAATTGCTGATGAGTTAAATACCTTGGATTCTGCTGATGAAGCTGTTTTTTACACCTCAGGTAGAACCAGTAACGAAGCTGCGTTTTTATATCAATTATTTGTGCGTGAATTCGGAACAAATAATTTACCAGATTGCTCTAATATGTGCCACGAGTCGAGTGGTGCTGCACTTTCCGAAACGTTAGGAATTGGTAAAGGATCTGTTACTTTAGATGATTTTAATCATGCCGATTTAGTGATCGTAATTGGTCAAAATCCGGGAACAAATCATCCAAGAATGTTAACCGCTTTAAGTGAAACCAAAAAGAAAGGCGGAAAAATTATGACTATAAATCCGCTTCCAGAAGTTGGGTTGATGAATTATAAAGACCCTCAAAATCCCTTAAAATGGTTTGGTTCAGGTCAAAATTTAACAGATTTATTTCTGCAAGTAAAAATAAATGGAGATGTTGCCTTGTTAAAAATCATCTTAAAACTGATGAAAAAGCAAGAAGATGTAAAACCAAATTCAGTTTTTAACTATCAATTTATAAAAGAAAAAACAGCAGGGATTGAAGAATTCTTAAAAGATTTAGACAGTTATTCTATTGAAGAATTATTGCCTAAAACTGGCATTACTTTAGCAGAAATAGAAAAGGCCACAGAACTCGTTATCAATAATGAAAATATAATTATTTGTTGGGCAATGGGTTTAACGCAACATAAAAATGCTGTTGACAATATTCGTGAAATTGTAAATATTCTCCTTTTAAAAGGAAGTATTGGCAAAAAAGGAGCAGGAACGTGCCCTGTTCGTGGTCATTCGAATGTGCAAGGAGACAGAACCATGGGTATTTGGGAAAAACCACCAGCTTCTTTTTTAGATAATTTAGAAAAAGAATTCAATTTTATAGCACCCAGAAAACATGGTTTAGATGTTGTGGAAGCTATTGAAGCCATGCATCAAAAAAAAGTAACAGTGTTTTTTGGGATGGGTGGTAATTTTATTTCTGCAACGCCAGACACAGAATTTACTGCAGATGCGCTGCGAAACTGTAATTTAACTGTGCAAGTTTCTACAAAACTCAATAGAAGCCATTTAATTACAGGTAAAAAAGCATTAATCTTGCCCTGTTTAGGACGTTCTGAAAGAGATTTTCAAACTTCTGGAGAACAGTTTGTTTCTGTTGAAAATTCCATGGGCGTTGTGCATCAATCCAGAGGACATTTAAAACCTTGTTTTGATAAATTATTAAGTGAAACTGCCATTATTGCAAACTTAGCGAGCATCACTTTAAAAAATTCAAATACAAATTGGATTAATTTATGTTCTAATTATAATTTAATTCGAAATAAAATTGAAGCTACAATTCCTGGTTTTGAAGACTACAATGAACGAGTTAGAGTTAAAGGGGGATTCTATTTACCTAACAATGCAAGAGAAAATAATTTTAAACCTACCAGTACAGGAAAAGCAAATTTTAGCATAAACAAACCATCAGAAATCGCTTTAGAAAACGACCAATTTATAATGATGACAATACGAACTCATGATCAATTCAATACCACTATCTATGGTCTAAATGACAGATATAGGGGTGTTTTAAACGAACGAAGAGTTATTTTTATGAATGCAAATGACATGAAGAATTTAAATCTACAAAAATTGGACTTGGTAGATTTAACGAGTCATTTTAAGAACGAGAAAAGAGAAGCTAAAGGGTTTTTGGCGATACCATATAGCATTCCAAAACAATGTACCGCAACTTATTTTCCTGAAGCTAATGTATTGGTTCCCTTAAAAAGCACCGCAGATATTAGCAACACTCCTACTTCAAAAACAGTAATTATTACTATTAAAAAGAGATAAATTTATTCTATGAAAAAGTACGTTTTTTTATTTACCATTCTCTGTTCTAGTCAATTTGTCTATTCCCAAAATGATTTAGTTCCAGAAAAAAAGTTCCAAAAGGGTTTCGGAAAAATAGATTTCCTTTCGATTGAAATGCCAGAAACTACAATTCCTAATGAAGCAAATATGGGCTTTACAGGAGTCCATTACAATTTAATGATAAATGATTGGTCGTATGCTGGTATTGGAATTTATGGAGCTGTAAGTGGCGATCGAGGAGGTTTTTTTACGTTGGGTGTTAATGCCGGAATTAAAAAATATTTTACAGATGATTTTTATTTAGATACTGGTTTTCACTTTGGTGGCGGAGGTGGCGCCGGAGCCCCAGATGGTGGAGGCGCTTTCATTTTACCACACTTTAATCTAGGATATAATTTTAAAGATTTTTCTATAAATTCTGGTTGGAGTTATGTCAACTTTTTTGATGACGGCCAAATCAAAGGACATCAATTAAATGTTGGTTTAGAAATTCCGTTAGACTTTTCGTATGCAGATTTTGAAGTTTCTGGAAATGTATATAATTTTGAAGGCCTACAAAAATCAAATTGGAATGTAAATTCTAAGAAAACATCACTAATGCTTCATTTAAATAATTTAATGATTAAAGGTGATGATTCCAATGCAAATGTTATACACTTTAATAGAGCAACTATAAGGCTTGCTGGTTTTGAAATGGCATCTTACCTTTCTAAAAATTGGTTTGCTTTTGTAAAAGTAGATGGCGCTTTTGATGGAATAAAAGCGGGTTATATGGATGTCTTTTTAGGCGGTGGATATCATTTGCCTTTTAATAAAAACCGCACCAATATTCTCGCAAAATTTGGAGTTGGTGCCGGTGGCGGTGGCGGTGTAGATTCGCAAGGCGGATTTTTAATCTATCCAGATATTTCTATTGAACAACGAGTTTTTGAGACTTTTTATCTCTCATTTAACAAAGGCTATGTAATGTCACCAAATTCACATTTTTACACCTCCTCTTTAGGAATTGGTTTAAAATATTATATAGAAAGAAACGGAATTATTTCCAATGATAATTTTTTTTCAAAAGGAATATTTAAAGGGTTAGAAATAATTACCAAACAAGATCTTTATATAAATGCAAAAAGAGATGGCAATACTACAGAAGACATGCAGCAAATATCGGTTCAAGTTAATTTAGACTTAAATAAAAACCTCTACGTTGCGGGTCAAACTTCTTTTGCAAACTTTGGAAACGCGGGTGCTTATGCAGAGGGGATTGTTGGTTTTGGTGCTAAAACAAATCCTTTTTTTAATAACAAAACAACATTTTTTACACAAGTTTTTGCCGGTGCTGCAGGTGGTGGCGATATTAGCACAGGGCAAGGTTTAATTTTGAAACCTAGTGCTGGTTTTAGCTACCAACTAAACAATACGTTAAGCGTTAGATCGGCTGCTGGTTATGTAAAAGCAAAAGGAGGGGACTTAAGCAGCCCTTTTATAAACTTAGGAATTACCTATCATTTATCATTTTTAAAAATGAAGTAAAGAAATCTTTTTTTAAAGAAATAAATTTAGTGTATTGAACAAGTATAAATAACTTCTTTTTACAAACCTTTTAAACTTTATATAATGAACAAAGAGATTTTTCAACAGATTATTTTGTTCATCATAACATTAATTTTCAGGCAGGTAAACAACTAATTATAATAAATGATATTACCAAATTTTCAGAATTAGGTATCATCATGATTTTCTTTATTTCTCTCGTGCTTTTTTTAAATTATTTCCTAAGATTGTCAAGCAAAATAATAAGTTCATTGCGCCTCTAAATTACCTATAATACGTGGCTTGTTTGCGATTTTTATTTTTTTGTTTTTTTTTATGCTTTTTCTCTTTATCGTCAAAACGAGTGATGCTATCCTGACCTACAACATTTGTATAAAACATCGGCTTGTCAACTATTCCTTTCTTTTTTCCTTGGGGTTTAACCTTTAATTCTTCCAATTTACTACCGTCTTTATTTAACGTTTCATCCTTGATATAGCATTCAAATTTACCCGAATCTCGCTTGGAATCCTTTTGATAACGAGTCGCAAAAGGAGAATTACTTTTAAAATTAGTAGACCAAGTATGACAGCAGATAGGACTTCCGCAAGGACCAATATCACCAATGCGACTCGCTTCCTCACGAGTTCCAATTTGACGCATCTCTATCCGCACATGAAAAGCTTCAAAAAGGAGCTTAATTAGTTCTCGGAAATCCACACGTCCTTCAGCAATGTAATAAAAGGTCGCTTTAGATGTGTCACCTTGATAATCTACGTCGGTTAGTTTCATCGACAAACCGAGTTCTTTCGCTAAACTACGTGCTTTATACAACGTATCTAATTCTAGCTCTTTGGCTAGCTTCCATTTACTTATATCAGCAGGGTTTGCGATGCGATAGATTTTTTTAACAACGTCTTCCGAACTCACATTCTTTTTCTTGAGTTGCATACGCACCAATTCACCGGTTAAAGAAACATGCCCAACATCATAACCGCCCTTATTGCCTTCCACAGCAACCAATTCGCCATTTTTAAGATCGCTGTTTTGAAGATTAAAATAGAATTCCTTTCGGGATCCTTTAAATTTCACCTCTATAATATTGCAAACGTTATAATCTGTAGGCATCACAACATCCGACAACCAGTTATATACATCTGATTGACTATAACCATACCTATGGCTTAAGCCATTACTTTTATACTTTTCCGGAATAAAATAACCTTCTGTTGAATCCATATTATATCGGTATTATACTATATTTTAAGTCCCTTTCAGGAGCATCTAAAATTCTAATTTTTTCTGTTTAAACAAAAATAAGGCAATTAATATTCATCTTCATCAATTTCCATCAGCATACTATAAGCCTCCTGTAATTCTAACAGTGTTTTTTTATTTTCACTGTTTTTCGCAATCTTAATTCCTTTTTTATAAATTTCAATTGCTTTCTCTAAATCATTCAGCGACTCATATAATTTTCCCAATTGATAATAGCTCGCAACATAATTTTCATCATCCGTTATCAATTTCAAAAAGCAATCTCTCGCAGTCTCATATTCGGCTACCCTAACATATTCTAATGCCAATGCATATTTTAAAAAGGAGTCATTGCTATCCTCCTTTAAAAATTCTTGTAATTGTTCAATCCTACTTTTCATTATTTTGTTTTTTTGTGTTGAACTGTTTTTCTAAAATAAAAACGTTAAAATCACTATTTTAAACGAATCGAAAAAACCACTTTCAACAACAGCGCTATTTTTTTTTACTATTTAAATCTTTCATATTGCCAACTTTTTTCCAAGGGCACTTCCCAATTTTGCTCGAAGGCTGCTTTGGTATTTACAAGGTTATTAAATACAGTGATCCCTTTTATTCTTTCCGGAGATGTGAATACATTTTTGAGTTCAGAAATAGGACACAAAGTAATTTCTCCTTGCCCAGCTTCGTCATTCAGGTGCGCATTGGTTCTGTAAGCAACATTCATTCTATCAAGCAGAAACGTATTTCCGCCGAAGTTGGATTCTAATTGCTGAATAAATTTCACCGACTTGTCAATTCCGCATCCGCTGGCAGAAGTCGTTTTTTCATCTACACAGATTACAATAAAACGATTGTGAAAGATTTCAATGCAAGCGCTCATCATTTTTCCGTGCGAAGTCCACTCAGCAATAAAACTTTTTGCTTTATTTTTTAGTTGCGTACTTTCAGTTTCAGAAAACTCACGGATGGATTGGTATATCCACACCCGTGAGTGTAATGGCATCTCTTTAAAGGATATCATTTATATCGATTTTTGATTAACAATATTCTTCATAAGCTGCCTTTAAATTCTCGGAAATTAGCGCTACTGAACTTACTTCAATATGATGACGTTCTACAAAGTGAACCAATTTTCCGTCTTTAAATAAACCGATACAAGGCGATGACGGAGGAAAAGGTAGAAAATATTTTCGCGCCTGTTCAGTTGCTTCGGCATCAAAACCAGCAAACACAGTTGTAATACGGTTAGGGCGCTTAGTTGCCTCCAATGAAAGTTTTACTCCCGGGCGTGCAGCACCAGCAGCACATCCGCAAACGGAATTAACAACGACTAACACAGTGCCTTTTGAGCTAATAGCAGCATCTACTTCCGTAGCATTACGAAGGTCTTCAAAACCAACAGAGGTAAGTTCTTCCTTCATTGGCATAACTAATTGTTCTGGATACATAGTGTACTATTTAAGTATTAAAATAAAATTTAGGGTTTTAAAGAGTCCCCTAATAAACTCTGTAAAATTTTTATTTTGTAATTACAAATAGTATAAAATCGGCATTATTTTACCACTTAACATCCGCCACCTTAACGATTGGTGTTTTTGCATTTTGTATAGATACTTGTTGTGCCACCTTACGTGCCATTTCCAAATAAGCAATAGCTTGCGGTGTATTTTCTTGCAATACTGCTGGGTGACCCGAATCACCAGATTCACAGATACTTTGTACCAATGGTATTTCACCCAATAATGGAACACCTAATTCTTCTGCAAGTTTTTTTGCGCCGTCTTTACCAAAAATGTGGTATTTTTTTTCAGGCTCGTCTGGCGGACTGAAATAAGCCATGTTTTCTAAAATTCCTAGAACGGGAATATTTATTGATGGTAATTGAAACATTCCTACTCCTTTTTTAGCATCTGCCAACGCCACAAATTGAGGCGTACTTACAATCACTACTCCATTCAAAGGAACGGCACCAACCAATGATAAATGAATGTCGCCAGTTCCGGGAGGTAAATCAATAATCATATAATCCAATTCTCCCCAATGTGCTTCCTGAAACAATTGAACAACCGCTTTTGATGCCATTGGCCCACGCCATACAAGGGCTTGAGAAGTATCTGCAAAAAATCCGATAGATAATAATTTGACCCCAAAACGTTCTATGGGAATCATTTTATTAACACCATTAATCTCTTTAATCATTGGTTTTGCATCCATTACATCAAACATAATAGTTTGCGAAGGACCATAAATATCAGCATCCACCAAACCAACTGATGCGCCTAACTTTACCAAAGCCAAAGCTAAGTTTGAAGCCACTGTTGATTTTCCAACACCACCTTTTCCAGAAGCGACTCCAATAATATTTTTCACGTTTGGCAACATCGGTCCACTACTTTTTCGCGATGTCACATCGGCTGTCATTTTTACATTTACAATCGCTTCTTCATCTATATAATGCAATACTGCATTTACACAAGCCTTGTGAATCATTTCTTTCATTGGGCAAGCAGGCGTTGTAAGTACTACGGTAAAACTCACGTTTTTACCGTCTACTTCTAAATCCTTTATCATGCCAAGCGTTACCAAATCTTTTTTTAAATCTGGATCTTCTACATTTTTTAAAGCTTCTAAAACTTGCTCTTTTGTAATATTCATTTTTGTCTTTCTATTTAGTTTTTAATAAAAACGAATCACTATATTTCATTGACTTCTCTTATCATTACCATTTTATCATCACCTACAGAAACTAAATAATTATGATACGTACTCCAAATTAATTTATTTACAGAATGTGTATGTGCTTCAAAATTTTCTTTTGTGATGCGTTTTAATAATTGATATGTTTTTGCATCCCAAATCTTAATTGTTTTATCACGACTGGCGGTTGCAAACAACGTCGCATCAGGATTAAATACGATATCGTAAATAGCCCAATTATGGGCAGGAATTGACGTTACTAATTCATAACTTCCTACCTCCCAAACATTCAAATGAGCATCTCTTCCTCCTGTTAAAAGAAATTTACCATCAGGACTATATCGTACTACATTTGAAGCAAGTTCATGGGCAATAAAATCTTTTTTATGATCTAATGTATGCAAGTCAAATACAAGAATATTGCAATCCCCTAAGGCAACCGCTATTTCGGAAGTACTATAATTAAAATCAATGCTACGCACTTTCTCATACGATAGTTTTTTCATTTTAATTAATGACAACGTATCAAGAGAGCAAACGGCAAAATTACCATCGCCACCAGCGGTATAAAAACAATTGGTTTTTAATGAATATTGTATGTCAAAAACAGGACCTTGATGATGTTGCAGTATTTTGATTTCTTCTTTTTTCTCTAAATCAATTATGTGAATACTTCCTGTCGTTGTTCCTGCAAGTAATATGTTTTTTTCTGGAATATGACAAATTGTATAGATAGGAGATGGCAATGCTGCTGAAAATTTTTCGGCTTGCAGGGTTTCTAAATTCCATAATGCAATAAAACGATCGCTTCCACCTGTATAAAAAGTATGTTCAGAGATACCTTTATCCATTGCATATACACAACCACTGTGTCCGGTAAGTGTTGCGATGTGTTTTACATCAATCTTTATTGTATCCATTTTTGATTAACGTTTTGTGCTTTCAATCTTAATAAAATTAGGCATATACCTTCGCTCTTTCTGTGTCCTTTTTACAAATATCAATTTCAGAATATGAACGAAAAACACTGATTACTTCAACATTTATGTTGCCCGTTTTTGTCGGTTTATTTATTCAACTAATATTGCTTCAGGGTATTTCTCTTTCCACATCTTGTAAGCATCCATACTCAGTACAGTTATTGTTGTTTTATAATCCAACTTTATTTTAATTTTTACACGGTTATCTATGTCTATTTCATTTGTTTTCATAATACTCTTATTTTATTATTCCAATTTATTTACACCAAACTTAAACTTGTTTGGGTTGTTTGTATAAGGGAACCATAGAACAAGCTTCTCCATACATAATACTTTTTGCAACCGGACGTAAAAGTCTGGTAATCTCAACATAAGCAGCTTTAGGCACAGGTAAATCGCCACAACCTTTTATAACGATGCGGACATCTTTATAGTCATTGATATTGAGGTTGTTGAGTATTTCATTATACAAAACTGTTTCAAGTATTTCTAAATCACCGAACACCACTTTCTTTGCAAAAGGCGCTAACTGTGTTGCCAATAGCATATATGCCCAGGTTGGAACAATCGCATCTTCAGAGCAAGTAATCGCAACATATGCATCTGTGTATTTAGTCCAATCTTCATTTTTTATAAACCCACGAAAATCTTTTTCCCTCAATATTAAACCTTGAAATAAGTGCTCTATTATATCAAATAATATACGTTCTCCCTGAGGATAAAACTCTTCAAGGTTGATGGTGATGATACCACTTAATGCTACTTTATTAATTATTTCCTTTTCCATTTTAAAAAAATCCTAATTCTAGATGTGCCTCTTCACTCATCATTTCTTTTTCCCAAGGTGGGTCAAAAGTCATTGTTATTTTTGCGGATTTAACCCCTTCTATTTCACGCAGTTTTTGTTCTGTTTCTGGCGGTAATGTTTCAGCTACTGGACAGGAAGGTGATGTTAAAGTCATTATCATCGTGAGGTTATTCTCTCTATCAATATTGAGTTCGTAAATCAAACCCAATTCCCAAATATCAACAGGTATTTCAGGGTCGTAACAACTTTTAAGAGTATCAATAGCCTTTTGTGTAAGCTCGGGATTTTGGGTAATTATTATTGCTGACATTTTTTTTAGTTTAACGTTGAAAAGTTTGTTTCTACAGTCGATTTATTTAAAAATAAACGTTCTATACCTTCAACTGCTTGTATGCAATTGCATACAATTTCATACAATTTCATTTGTTTTATCATACTGACTAAACCATTGCTACGAGAAGGAGATAAATGCTCTATCAATCCTATTTTATCAATAAAATCAAGTGGTGCATTTATAATTTCATCTGACGTATGCCCTGATAGAACCCTTATCAGTAAGGCTACAATTCCTTTGGTAATAATTGCATCAGTGTCTGCTGTAAAAACGATTTTCTCTTCTTTCAATTCTGAGTGCAACCACACTTTACTCTGACAGCCTTTTATCAGTCTGTCATCGGTTTTGTATTGCGTTTCAATCAATGGTAAATTTTTCCCCAAATCGATCAAATGTTCGTACTTCCCATTCCAATCATCATCGAATAGCTCAAACTCTTCTACGATTTCATTTTCTATTGCTGTTATACTCATTTTAACATTTTAATTATTGAAATGTTTTGGAAATATTTTCTTCAACATAGTCACGTAAAGCCTCAATTTTTATAGTATTTACAACTTCCGAAGCAAACGCATGCGTCAATAATTTTTTAGCATTTACCACACCTATTCCACGTGCACGTAAGTAAAATATTTTTGCTTCATCCAACTTACCAGTAGTTGATCCGTGCGAACATTTTACATCATCAGCATAAATTTCTAATTGTGGTTTTGTATTGATTGTTCCAGCTTGACTTAATAAAATATTTTTGTTTGATTGAAACGCATTTGTTTTTTGCGCATCTTTTCTTACAAATATTTTTCCGTTAAAGGTTGCTGTTGATTTCCCTTCAATAATACCTTTGTAAAGCTCGTTGCTATTGCAATTTGGCTTGCGGTGATCTACCACAGTATGATTGTCTACAACTTGATTTCCTGCTGTTAAATACAATCCGTTCAAGTGAGATTCAATGTGTTCACCATCTAACACTAACGTTAAATTATTACGAACCAATGAGCCACTCAATGTAAAAGTATGGGTAGAAAATACACTTTGTTTTTGCTGAATTACCTGTGTAGTATTTACTAAATACCCCAATTCCTTTTCATCCTGAATTTTATAATGATCAACAATCGCGTGCTTATCAACAACAATTTCTGTTAGTGCGTTGCTAAATATTTTTGCGGTAGCATCTATCGTTTCAAACGATTCGATAATTTTTGCTTGCGAATTTTCATCAACAACGATTAAATTTCGTGGATGAATAATGGTGTTTTCGGATACTGTTGAAATATGAATGATGTGTATTGGTTTTTCAATAATCGCATTTTTTGCAACATGAATAAACACACCATCTTTAGTCATAGCTGTATTTAAGGCAATAAATGGATCTGCTTTTACATCTGCATATTGTGCATAATGTTTTTCAAAAACAGGTGAATTACTTTTTACTGCATCTACTAAACTGCATATTGTTAATCCTTTTGGAAGCTTCTCTAAGTTTGATGCCCCTTCAACAAAAACACCGTTCTCAATAATTACAACATAAGCCTCTTTTAAAAATTTTAGGGACTCAATTTGCGCATCGCTACAGTTTTTACTTGTCGAAAAATCAAATGCTCCTTTCAGCATCAAATCCACACGAATATATTTATATTCTTCGTGCTTTCGTGTTGGAATACCTTGCTTGTAAAAGCTTTCCATAGCTTTATCACGAAGTTGTGTATCTCCAAATAAAAACAATTTGGAGTTCTCGTATTCAAAAATCAATTTATCTTTTATTGTACTAGTCTTAATCGCTGTTTCCATTTTGTAATAAATTAAGCTTCTACTTCTTCTTTAATATAATCATATCCCCTTTCCTCCAACTCTAAAGCCAATTCTTTTGTTCCTGACTTTACAATTTTTCCGTTGTATAATACGTGTACAAAATCAGGTACAATATAATCCAACAGTCGTTGATAGTGTGTGATGATAATGGTTGCGTTCTCTTTCGACTTTAATTTATTTACTCCGCTAGAAACAATACGCAATGCATCAATATCTAGCCCACTATCCGTTTCATCAAGTATCGATAGTTTTGGTTCTAGCATTGCCATTTGAAATATTTCATTACGTTTTTTCTCCCCACCACTAAAGCCTTCATTTATTGAGCGATTGATCAATGTTCTATCAATCTCAACTAATTGCTGCTTTTCTTTCATCATCTTTAAAAAGTCTTTTGCGCTCATAGGATCCAATCCTTTGTAAGCACGAATTTCACCGATAGCAGTTTTTAAAAAATTAATATTACTGACTCCTGGTATTTCAATGGGATATTGAAACGCAAGAAAAACGCCTTCTCTAGCTCTGTCTTCCGCCTCTAACTCTAACAAGTTTACACCGTTATAGATTACTTCACCTGCTGTAACATCATATTCTGAACGCCCAGCAAGCACGGCTGCCAATGTGCTTTTTCCTGAACCATTAGGTCCCATAATAGCGTGTACTTCTCCAACTTTTATTTCTAAATTAATCCCTTTCAGAATTTCATTTCCGTCAATGGACGCATGTAGGTTTTTTATTGATAACATTTTTTAAATTTTGAATTATGAGTATTTATTTTTATCCTACAGAGCCTTCCAAGGAAACTTCTAGTAATTTTTGTGCTTCAACAGCAAACTCCATTGGCAATTGACTTAATACGTCTTTGCAATATCCGTTTACAATTAAACCAATTGCTTTTTCATTATCAATACCTCGTTGTTTACAATAAAACAGTTGGTCTTCACCAATTTTTGAAGTGGTTGCTTCATGCTCTACAACGGCAGTATTGTTTTTTATTTCGATGTATGGGAATGTATGTGCTCCACATTGGTCACCCATCAATAAACTATCACATTGCGAAAAATTACGGGCATTTTCTGCACCTTTTTCAATACGAACCAATCCTCTATAACTGTTGTTGCTAAAACCTGCCGAAATCCCTTTTGAGATGATCGTACTTTTAGTATTTTTCCCGATATGGATCATTTTTGTTCCTGTATCAGCTTGCTGATAATTATTGGTAACTGCAACAGAATAGAATTCACCTACCGAATTATCACCTTTTAAAATAACCGATGGGTATTTCCATGTAATTGCAGAACCTGTTTCTACTTGTGTCCAAGATATTTTAGCATTGTCTCCCAAACAAATACCACGTTTAGTAACAAAATTAAAAATACCTCCTTTACCCTCTTTATCACCAGGATACCAGTTTTGCACGGTGCTGTACTTTATTTGTGCATCTTTATGCGCTACCAATTCTACCACAGCTGCGTGCAATTGATTTTCATCACGCATTGGTGCTGTACATCCTTCAAGGTAACTTACTTGCGAACCTTCTTCTGCAATAATTAAGGTACGTTCAAATTGACCAGTACCTGCTGCTTCTATTCTGAAATACGTTGAAAGTTCCATCGGACAACGAACGCCTTTTGGAATATAACAAAACGATCCATCGGTAAAAACAGCGGAGTTTAGTGTCGCATAAAAATTATCGCCAGAAGGAACAACCGAACTCATGTATTTTTGAACTAATTCTGGATGTTCTTGAATAGCTTCTCCAAACGAGCAAAAAATAATTCCTTTTTCAGCTAACGTTGCTTTAAATGTTGTTTTTACAGAAACACTGTCCACAATAACATCAATTGCAACTCTACTTTCTACCCCTGAAAGGCGCTCTTGTTCTAAGATTGAAATCCCTAGTTTTTGAAATGTTTTTAACAATTCAGGATCCACTTCATCTAGACTCTTCAATACTTTTTTTGGCTTTGGAGCCGAGTAATAAATAATATCCTGAAAGTCTGGTTTCTTGTAAGAAACATGCGCCCAATCTGGCTCGTCCATTGTTAACCAATGACGGAATGCCTTCAATCGATACGCCAACATCCATTCTGGTTCATTTTTTTTTGCAGAAATAAAACGAATAATATCTTCATTCAATCCTTTCGGCGCGTTGTCAGCGTCAATATCGGTAACAAACCCGTATTTGTATTCTGTGCTGATTTTTTCTTCTAAAACCTCGTTCATACTATTTAAGTTTTACTATTTGTTATTCATTGATATCTCCAAATTCCAATAGTCCTCCGGATTAATTTACTAAATGTAATGTGTCTTTTTTTGCAAACAATTCTTCTTTGCTTTCGCGCCAATCATCATCATCCACACAACAGTCTACTGGGCAAACAGCGGCACATTGGGGTTCGTCATGAAAACCAACACACTCTGTGCATTTATCGGCTACGATATAATAAACTTCGTCTGATACAGGATCTTGTAGTTCGTTTGCATCGGCAGTCAATCCGCTTTTTGAGGTAAACATTCCATCTATTGAAGTTCCATCAGAAAAGCGCCATTCATCGCCCCCTTCATAGATCGCATTGTTAGGACATTCTGGTTCACAAGCACCACAGTTAATGCATTCATCTGTAATTATAATTGCCATTCTTTTATTTTTTCTATTGATGTGAGAGCATCCAGATTGAAATCTTTTCTAAAAACACCTAAACGCTTTCAACTTTCCAACTTTAAACTGTTTTACACTCCAAACGATTCTCCACAACCACAAGTTCTACTTGCATTTGGATTGACAAATACAAACCCTTTTCCGTTTAAGCCTCCTTCAAAATCGAGTTCTGTTCCTATTAAATACAGAAAGCTTTTTTTGTCAACGGCGATTTTTATTCCCTTGTCTTCAAAAATTTTATCGGTTTCTGTAATAATAGTGTCAAAAACAAGTTTGTAGGTAAGACCTGAACAACCACCACCATCAACACCTACACGAATAAATGTTCCTTCGGGACTATTTTCGTTTGCTATTAAACTTAATGCATGTTGTTTTGCATTTTCTGAAACTGTTATCATTTTATTTTTTTATTAATTATTATAATAGCTCGTTGTTGTCTTTTGTTATATCTTCAAATAAACTTTGAAAAGTAATCGTCGCTTCTTTTTCATCCTTTGATAAATCGGCAAGTGTTATGTTATCTAGTAACTTATCTATTGCCGATTGTACGATGGTCCAAAGCGAACGAATAGAACAATCTGTAGAATTGCTACATATATTCATTACACCTGTGTGATTGACACAAAATTGTTCATCAAACAAACGCCCACTCAGCGCTTTTAAAATGTCATTTACAGTTATATTCGCAGCCGGTCTTGCAAGTACATATCCTCCAACATGTCCTTTAGTACTATTAATCAATCCTTCTATACGAAGTATTCTGGTTAATTTAGAAATATTGGGTTGTGACAAACCTTCCAATTCGCTAAGCTGAGGAATGCTTAAACCGGCATTACCGTTAAACTTTGCAATTCGTACCAATATTCTTAAACCATACTCGTCTTGTGCTGTTATTTTCATTTTTAAAAGTTTTAATAAAAGATTTTATGCAATATAAATAAACCTACGGTGCAAATGTATGGATTGTTTTTCATTATATACTAAAAAGTATATTTTAATTTATACTAAAAAGTATAAATAAAAAATATTTCTATCTAAAATGAATATTAATAACCGCAAATCAATGTTTAATTGTAAAAAATGGGAAATCTTTAACCTCAAATTCAACTACATCACTCCTCTTAAATAACATAAAAGCTGCCTGCAAGATCAATTATTGATAAGTTTAGTTGATGATGAATTAACTACATTTAACTCGAAGGGGATTAAACCCCTTTGTTTTTCATAGCAACTTCTCCACCTCTCTATAGAAGTGGAGTTTTACTTTCTACTAATTTTGATTGTAAACTTTTCATTTCATCACCACTTGGCAACTGAAATCCCAACATTACAATCCTATAATTTTTGACATTGCTGTTTTGAATTACATTCTCCCCTAAATCAAGCAAGCTTGCATTGAATGAAAACTCACTTTCGCCAGTCTTTAAATTTTTGAATTTTTTGTACTTAGTCATACTTTTAAATTTTAAGTTATCAGATAAGGAAAACCCCTATCATCCAAAATTTAAAAAGAGTGGGGGCTGAACAGCTATTTGATTCGCACTCGACGCTGTTTTTTTTTTAATCAGTAAACATATAATAGTAAAACCTACAGAAACCAAAAAATATCTCACTTTTTCTAGTAAGTTTTAAGTGAGTCCTATACCGTCACGAACTATGTGTATCTATTATGCAGGAGCTAATAGATAAATATCTTTTATATTTAGATCCATAGAGTTATCCGAATCTCTCCTAATAATAGTATGGATTCCAGCAACAAAAACCTGTAAACAATTATAGCCACAAGTAATACCCTTATTTTAAACTGTATAATTACCTTCATATTCTAAAATATATTTGTTTTATGACTCTTTGCGCTGCTAGTGTGCATTTTTGTTTCCAATAATCCTTCCTCCATCTCCTAAAATTATTCTTCTTCATTGGTATAAAGAAAACTAACAAGGGCAGTATCTACTATATTTATAATTCTTAATTTAAGAATAAAGAATATAAAGCCACTCTCTATTAACACAAACAATAATTTCTCTGAATTGAAAGAGGTAAATACCTTTGGTTTTTATATACCTACCGCCTGGATAAATATAGTATTCGTGTGAATAAAGTGCTCGTCTGTGTTTCCTAACTTACAACTTGAAATTTAAAAGAAATAAATTGGTCAAATAAAATATACATTTTTCATACCTGTGTTGTTTACGGTAGAACCTCTGTCGTTTGAAGAAAATAGAACTTAACCTAAGTATAAAACCTCATATTTGGTTAAATATAGAGAACATATGAAACGCAATATATTTTATTTACTTTTTCTAGGGTTTTCAATCCTTAATGCAAATATTATCCGATCCCAGACCACGATTTCCGAACAGAGTAATTGGAAAGCAGATATTTCCCATTCAAAAATTGGCTTTGCTATTACCCATTTGCTGATATCAGAGATAGAAGGCCACTTTAGTGAATTCGAGATTACCGCAACGGCCGATGATGCCTTTAGCGAGCCATCCTTTACAGTAGAATTAAAGACGGGTAGTATTGATACGGACAATGATCGGAGAGACGAACATTTACGTAGTGCCGATTTTTTCGACGCGGAGACTCATCCAATAATAACTTTCAAAACCACCACATTTGAAAAAACGGGAGAGAAAATATTCAAACTAACGGGTGATTTGACAATACATGGTGTAACAAAACCGGTAATACTAAAAGGGAAACTCAATGGTATCATTACCGACCAACGAAGCAACAAACTAAAGGCTGGACTAAAATTGACTGGCACGATAGATCGCTTGGCATATAAAGTTGGCGGTGACACACTAACTTTGGGCGATGAGGTAAAAATGATAATCAATTTGGAAATGGCACAACAATAGAATAGATAGTGTTTGTTAGTAAGAACGATCTGGAGACTTATTTTTAGAGTGTTTTAACAAATTTAATTTGATTACATTAAAAGATTTATAATGATCAGCTCAGTTCATAAGGAAAAATATATAATGCACATCATTTGGTGTTTGCTGTATGTAGCCATATTGATTTGGGTTGTTATGGATAACTAATTAAATACATTACTTATGGGACGAAAAACCGAACAAAATTTTAGAGTTATACACAGATATTTAGGATTTTTCCTTGCTGGAATCATGATTGTTTACTCCATTAGTGGTATAGTGTTAACCTTCAGGAATACCGCTTTTTTACAAAAGGAATTTCAAATTGAAAAAAACTTAAAGCCCAATATTGCAGCTTATGATTTGGGAAGTGCCTTAGGAAAAGCCCGCTTTAGCGTGGACAAAGAAGAAGGGGGAGTAATATACTTTCAAGGAGGGACTTATAACAAAAAAACTGGTTTAGCAGAGTATACCGAAAATAAACTCCCTATTCTAGTTGAAAAAATGAACAATATTCATAAAATGCATTCAGGGCATCCGTTGTTTTGGTTGGGAATATTCTTTGCAGTATCTTTAATGTTCTTTGCAATATCAGCATTTTGGATGTTTAGACCTACGACCTCAGTTTTCAAAAAAGGTCTCTATTTTACAGCAGGAGGAATTATTTTGACTTTGATTTTACTGTTTGTTTAGTTGAGATATCCCTTTTTATAAAAAATTGTTCTGTAGCAATTAGTCTAGAAGAAAGCTAAAGAAACCAGTTAGAAAAAGATGGAGGATAGATGGAACCTACAGTAATTTATTTCATTAGTTTCTTAAAAAATGAATTAGCTTAAAACTTTATGTTTAATTTTAACAAACGTGACAGAAACTTTTTTTGAGAGAATAAACAAGAAAATAAAACACAAATAAAACTTACAAATTAGAATCAATATAAAAATATATAAACAATGAAAACTATAAAAAAAACACTCATAATCTCTTTTGTTTTAGCATGTAATCTCAACGTAATTGGCCAGGACTATTCCAAACAAGAAAGTGTGCAACTACCAACCTTTGACGGACTTGCAAAAGAGTATTTACCAACAAAAGTTGAATTTCCATCAATTGATGGACTAATCGTAAACGGAAATTTATATGAAGTTGGAAATGACAAACCCGTTATTTTACTATGTCACTCAGCTAGTTCTAACCGCATTGAATATGCAGATATTGCACCAAAATTAGACGAATTAGGCTATAATTGTATGGCAATAGACCAACGTGTTGGAGGAGAATTAGCCGAAAAATCAAATGAAACTTCTCTAAGAGCTAAAAAAGATAAATTTCCAACTGATTATATAGATGCTCAACAAGATATTGAAGCAGCAATTAATTATTTAACAAAAAAATTTAACAAAAAAATAATTGTTTGGGGCAGTTCCTATTCGTCAAGTTTAGTGTTATTTGAGTCTTTGCAAAACGAAAATGTTAAAGCTTCAATTTCTTTTAGTCCAGCCGATTATTTTGGTGACAAAAAACAATCTCTTAAAGTAATTTTTCCAGAGTTAAAAAAACCATTTTTTATTACATCTTCAAAACAAGAAGCCACCATATTAAGTGCTTTAGTTGATGTAAATAAATTAAAAGAAAATCAAATCCAATTTGTTCCACAATCTAATGGATTTCACGGTTCAAAAGCACTTTGGAATGGTCAAAGAGGGGCAGAAGAATATTGGATTGCAGTAATTGAATTTTTAACATTAATCAAAAATAATTAATGTAGAAGTATTTGAAAATTTACTCTTAAAAAACATTAGAAGTTATAAAGCCAGCACAGAACAAAGAACAGTAAAAAAAGGCATAATACTGAAAAATGGTTGGTAAAACCCTTTATAACCCTTTACATATATGGCGTTACGAGAAGTTTTATGAAATTCGTTTCATAAAACTTTTTTAATGTATGGAAAACTCAAAAAAAAGCGTTGCTGGGGATGCAAAAGTTTAGATGTTATTAAGTGGGGAAAAAGAGAAAATAAACAACGATTTAAGTGTAAAAATTGTGGTTTGTTGTTTACTCGAAACCGACTAGAACAGCGGCTGAAAAACAGATTTGTTTGGTTCGAAAAATGGATTTTAGAACGTCAAACATACAAAACATTAACCCGCTATAGTGGTTACTCAAAAGACACACTTCAAAGAACTTTTTATGCTATTTTAGAACAAGCTCCAAGTGTAAAAATCATTCAAACAAGTAATGTAAACTTACGAATGGACGTTACCTATTTTAAGAAGTTTTGCTTGGTTTGCTACCAAGATAATTTAGATGGTTATACACAACTTATACGCATCACCTACAAAGAAGATTATTTAGAAATAAAGAATATTTAGATAATCTCATTAAGTTAGGAATTCAAATCGAAAGTGTCACAACCGATGGACACAAGAGTATTTTAAAAGCAATAAAAAAAGCTGTTCTAGAGGCAAAAGCACAACGTTGTTTAGTTCATATTCAAAGAATGTGCCTAATATGGCTGACCAGGTATCCAAAACATATTGCTGGACAAGAATTAAGAAGAATTGTTTTAATGCTCTTAAAAATCAAACATGAGAATGATAAAACTTTTTGGACACAAGAATTTAACGACTGGTTTGACAGACATAAAGAATACATCAATGAGAAAACAATTAACCAAGAAACAGACCGATATTGGAACACTCATAAATTACTCAGACGTTCTTATTCTACCATAAAAAGTGCGCTGCCAAATATGTTTCATTATCTGAAAAACTCAAACATTCCAAAAACTACAAATGGAATAGAAGGGTACTTTAGCCATCTTAAAAATCACTTGGATATTCATCGTGGTTTAACAACTAAAAATAGGATAAATTTTATAAAATGGTATATCTTTTTGACCAACGAGAAGTGAGCTTTTTTTTGCCATAAAGCAAACTGGTAAAATGAAAAAAGGTAGCCCAAAATTGAGCTACCCATTTTACCATATTGCAATAATCTTATTGCTGATATGTTGGTCTTCACCAGAGCATACTTCCTCTTGAGATTAACGCTGTTATATAACAACTTATTTTTGTAAAATCCACCAACCATTTTTCAGTACATTCCCTAAATTTTTTTCTTCATTAATTCAAGCCAAAGCCTATTTATATGCGGCTACCCTTTTATCGAAAATTACTCCATTCCAGTTCAGTCCGAATGCAAAATCATAGGCATTTCCATCAGAATCTACATAGGGCTTCATATCCCTTGGCACATCTTCAAATTGCTTTTCTACTGTGGTCATATCTGCAGGCATTTGAAAGGGTAACAAAGCAGATGGTTCTGTTGCTCCTGAAATGATTTCCATCAAGGCTTGGTCTTGCACGCCCATGTGTACCAAAATCGAAGATGCATTTAATTCAATTTCAGAAAATATCATGGGTTTTGAAACATGAACAATAACGATAACGGGTTTATCACCCATTTTTACTTTTGTTTCATTGACCAATTTCATATCGGTAGTATTGTTGGTCTTCACTGTTTTGCCTTGGTATGTACGATTTATAAAATCCTCCAAAGGACTACCTCCGGCCAAGCTCGTTTCCCTAGCGTCCTTGGCCGTGTAGGGTTCATATTGTAGGCTGATAGGCACATAGCCATTGCTTCCTTTTTCGAGGTCAGCCCTATCATACCCTACACCACTATCCGGACTTTTGATGCCCACCAATGCAAAGTCGGCTTCTTTTGGGTTTTCGACCACCTCGAAGTACTTCGACACTACTTCTATGTTAAAAGGATATTCTGTTTTTTCAGGCGTTACCTCACCCTTCCAATTGGTGCTGGTTGCGGTGTATCTTTTGGGAACATACACTTTCTGTTTTTCCTTTAACGGAAGTGCTTTCCCTTGATTTTTGAGTAAGATTATCGAGCGCAACTGGGCATCATATCCCGCTTGCATAAATTGTGCCTTACCAACAATTTTTCCCGTTTCTACCACAACCAAATATGGGTTTTCAAAAAGTCCTGTTCTAAAAATGTTCTTCAACAAACGAATGGCGGAGGTCTCAAAACGTTTTCGCATTTGGTCTTCACCATGTTTTGCGACTCCCATTTTATAGGCTTCGAGTAAAGGCTCCAAAACATTATTACCGCCAAACTGATCCATTCCGGCTTCGATTGCCTTATAATGACGTTCGGCTACGCTCATTGTCTCAACCCCCCAACTTTTCCCTTCAAACTTATCCATAGCGGAAACATCCCTAGTAATTCCCCAATCGGTACAAAGTACTCCGTCATATCCGTATTCTCCCCTAAGAACATCGGTAATCAAGTATTTATTAAATCCATTGCCAACGGCTTCCCCTTCTCCCGTTGAAATCGTATAATAAGGCATAACGGCAGAAGCCATTTTAGTCGCACCTGCTAATTTGAAAGCACCTTGGGTAAAAGGTTGTATGTGGTCTTTGAGGTTTTTTCCAGGATAGACAGCATATGCACCGTAACCAAAGTGACCATCACGACCCCCTTCTTCTGGACCACCACCTGGCCAATGCTTGACCATAGCATTTACACTTTCAAAACCCCAATCACCTCCGTTCGTGGACTGAAATCCGTCTATATAAGCCCTAGCCAAATCGGTTGCCAAATCTGGATCTTCACCCATGGTTCCGTCAAAACGGCTCCATCTAGGTTCTGTTGCCAAATCGATTTGTGGAGATAACGCTGTAGCTATACCTAAAGCACGGTACTCTTTAGAAGCTATTTCTCCAAATTGCTGCATCAAGGTTGGGTCAAAAGAGGCAGCTAATCCCAAAGTCCCAGGCCACATAGAAATGGCTCCACCCGCACCGGCATTGAACTCCGCATACGAATCAGTACCGTGCCTTGGATCCGAACTTGTGTTGACCGGAATTCCAAAATCAAGACTTTCAGCGAAGGCTTGCGCATTATTATTCCATTGCGCCGCTGCCGAAGGAGTTTCAACCTCGGTAATCAAGACATGCCTCAAGTGGTCATCTTTTAAAAATTTCTTTTGTTCGTCGGATAGATCACTGGCAACAGCGCCACTTTCTCCAAAAGGTTTTCCATTATAATTCGAAGAACCAAATCCGCCACTCGCACCGGGAATAGATTGGTGCGAACTATATAACATTAAACCTCCAATATCAATCAAGGTCAATTTAGTAGCAAGGTCGTTTGCTCGTACATCAGCAGATAATCGCCAATCTTCATAAGAATCTAATGTTCCATTTTTGTTCAGATCCTTAAAGGCGTATCCATCAACGGTCAACAATTTCACACCAGATTCAGGATGATAGCCTAAAGTCCTTCCATCTCTGTTTGAGACCTGAACGTAGCCATCTTTTTGTTCGGTTGTGAATTTTTTGGAACAGCTGGCCAAAAAAACTCCTGAAATTAGAAGTCCAAGGAATAATTTTTTTTCTATCATTTTCTGATTTATTTTGTAAGGAGTTCTAATTTTATTTTAATATTTTATCAAGAAAAGAAAATACTATTTGCAGGTTTTCCGGTGTTTCAAATTCCTTCCCGCCATGTTGTACACCTTCCAACAAATGCAGTGTCACTTTTTCTTTGCCTAATACTTTTACTAATTTCTCGTAAAATAAGACAGACTGTTGTGTTGGAACTATCGGGTCTTTTGTGCCGTGTTGAATTAGAAATGGTGGATCATCGCTCGTAATATACGATTCAGGGTTTGCCATCTTTACTTTCTCTGGAATCTCGGTAATTTTTTGCCCTAATACTTTTGATAGCATTGAATTGGCTTCACTTTTATCAGGTTTTCCATTACCCGTTTCTTTTAGTTGCTCATCCATTAATAAAAAATTGGTTGGCCCAAACCAATCTACTACAGCCATCACCCTGCTCGATTGCTTTGCATTACCCATACTCATATCTTCCAATTCCTTTACATCGCCTGAAGTACCTGCCAAAGCAGCCAAATTAGCTCCTGCCGATCCACCCCATAAAGCGATTCGTTTTGGACTAAATTTGTATTCAGCTGCATTTGCTTTAACCCAACGTATCGCAGCTTTTACATCATTGATATTTGCAGGAAATATCGCTTCGCCACTCATTCGATAGTTAATTGAAACAATGGCATATCCATGGTTCAACCCCTTAAGCATTGGGTTGAGTTGCTCATCGGCTTTATCACCAAACATAAACCCACCACCGTGAATACTAATAATGACAGGGAAAGGTCCATCCCCATCATCAGGCAAATAGATATCTAATTTTTCAGCTGGCGATAGATTTGCATAGGGTATATTAAGCCACTTCCTTTTAATGTTTGACAAGTCAACTAATGCTGTTTGTGAAAACAAAACGGATGTAAAAACGGAAAAAGAAGCAATAAGAATAATAGTTAACGATCTCATTTAAGTAATTTTTGATTAATTGAATATTTTTTTTGTGTCAAATTTCTATACCAACTTCTAAAGTTCGATTAAGGGTGTTATTTAAATTCCATTTTGAGCTAATGTTTATGATTTCATGAAAATTACTTTATTAACTATATATGTTTGATTGCACATCAGATTCAGGATGATAGCCTAAGGTACTTCCATCTATATTAGAGACCTGAACGTAGCCGCCTTTTTGTTCGGTTGTGAATTTTTTGGAACAGCTGGTCAAAAAAACTCCTGAAATTAGAAGTACTAGGAATATTTTTTTTTCTATCATTTTCTGATTTACTTTGATTATTGCGATAGTATACGAATGTCTAATATATTCTATTCAACCTTTTTATAAGACTCCAAATCTGCAATCGACAGTCTTAACCTACTGAACGACACTGCCCCGTTTCTTTGGAGTTGTTCAGAGCGGTTGCGTAATTAAGTAATAAGCACAACACACTTACAGGTTGAACTCAGCGTTGTTAAAGCCTTATTATCATAGATTAAACCTATAGGTTAATTTCAAATTGATAGATCTGTTTTTAGGCTGAAAAGTATTTACGAAGTAATTATCATTATAGACAATAAACAAATCTGAAAGCGGAGCAAAACGCCATTGTAATCTTGAATTGAACCCTAAATTGTCTCTTTGATTGCTATATTGAATTAATGTGGACCAAAAGATAGACTTGCTAAAAGTGACATCAATTTTTGGACTTATCAACAAAATATCAGCGCTTGCGTAAGGGGCTGGTAATGTAATTTGATCATAATTTAAAACTAGTGAAAGAAAGACTTTTGGCTGAAAGCGCAAGGTCATCATACTTTCTAAAGAAAAACGTTTTCCGTTGTAAAAACTACCAACATCAGAGCCTATTTTAAAAGCAAAAAGTTTTCGCATATCTGATTGATAGCTAAATTTTACACTATTATAATGATAACCTTGATCTCCGGGTAATTTTAGTGCACTAGTCGTATTAGTAGGGTCAAAGCTGTCAAATAGAAAGGTAAAACTATTTGTTAATTCTATCTCAAACTGTGATTGATCTTTAAAAGTTGCTTTCCAAGAACTCATAAAATCATAATCAGTATTTTTAAAATCCAGGCTAGGGTCATATATAAAAACAGGGAAAAATCGAAATCCGTGATTTTGAATGATTCCTTTTTCTGGCCAAAAAACACGCTCTGCACTTACAATGCTTTTGAAAATACCCGTTCTTCTTATAAAGCCTAAATCAGATGAAAAATCTTCATCTATCGAAATTCCTTTAATGAAGAAGTTGTAGTTTCTAGACTGATATCTAAGCGTTGCTCCTGCAGATATATTACCTACTTTATCATCGGGCTGAAAAGATTTATGGGCATACATTTTACCAGTCCACGTATTATCTTTAGAAGCCAAATTATAATCAATACCAACCACCCTGTTGTATTCATCTTCTCGATCAACAAAGTCATTCTTTTCAAATGATTGCCTATTGATATAGAACACGCCAATATTTGACCTTGAAAAAACCCTTTGCTGAAGTGCTATCATGGTATTGTTGTTGGAGGGAATTTCATTTTCTTCATCTTTGGCCGTCTGAATATTCAAAACACCGATTCTAAGGTCTTTGGTTAATTTCCCACTTAAACGAGCACCCGCAATAATTCTATTTTCTATGGAATTACCTTCCGCATCTCTAGCGATACCGATGCGTCTAGAGAAAAAAGGATTTGCATCTCGTCCATCTCCAAAACTTGCAAATAGATCGCTATTATCAACAAAAAACTGCCTTTTCTCAGGAAGCGAAACTTCGAAGCGGGTTAAATTTGTTACTTGATCGTCAACTTCTACTTGTGAAAAATCTGGATTTAATGTCAAATCTAAATTCAAACTATTGCCAATAGCAACCTTGGCATCCCCACCTACTTTTAAGTTATTAAAACCTTCATTGATTTCAAAATCTTTTTGCGATATGGCGTTGATATATGGTATAATGGCAAGCGGACTTCTAGATTTACCTAGGGGTTTTTCGAAAACCATTTCACCCATAAATGCTAGATTGGTAATCGATTGATTTTGTGGAATTCTAACCCAAGTACTACGTTCATTTGATTGTGTATCAATTCGATAGCTGTTGAATCTCCATTTAGTTGCCCCTTCCTCAAATTTTATAGAGGTTAATGGTATGATCATTTCGGCAGTAAAATAGTCGTCGTAAATTTTGGAGGCTCCTTGCCATTTTACGTCCCAAGAAAGATCTAAATTGTTGAATTCAGTACCTCCGTTCGAAATGAGTCCTTCTCTAAGAACACCTTGCGGATTAATACCAAAGAAAAACGCATTGGTGCCATCGTTGTAGGTATCAAAAAGCATTGAAAAGCTGTCAATACCGCTCCCTGTAAAATCACGCTTTAAAGATTGTAGTGCATAGTTCTTGCCAATAGAGTATGCCTTTATACCTATATATAGGTTTTTATCATCATACAAAATTTTAATTTCTGATTGGTTCTCTGCTTTTACGGTATCGAGAGGAAAATATTGATTAAAGGTACTAGCACTTTTGGTAGTTTCCCAAACTGATTCGTCAAGGACACCGTCAGGTTCTATAATTGCGGTGGTATATTTTATAATAAAGCTTTTATCTTCAGTTTGTCCGAAGGAAAAAATTGCAAAAAGAAGTATTGGTAAAAGAAGAATTTTTCTTATCATTGATTTTAAATTATATAGAAGTGCAAATCTAGGATTTTTAAACTTTTAATACTTCTTCAAATCGGCAACCGACAGCTTAAACCAAGCGAACGACACTGCTCCGTTTCTTGAGAATTGTTCTGAGCGATTATGTAATTAAAAAAGTATATACATCTGGCCCATTATTAGAGTTCACACAAGTGGACTATTCTCTTCACTCAATTAGTCAATGAAACGGAAATGATAGCTTTTATTCCTAAGAAACTTGTAGTGGTTTTATTATGATTCTGGTAATAAGTATTATTTTATGGAACACCTAAAGTTTACTTAAACACTATTTTTAGAATAGGCTACCTTTATTTTATTACAATTTTCATAAACATTTTTTTGTACGCACGGCCAATGGGAAGGTTGGTGATTTCATCTAAACGAACTTGGTTCCCTATAATTTTTTGAATCTTTGAAATGTTTAGAATATATGATTTATGTATTCTTACAAATTTTTTTGAATCTAAATATTCTTCCCAGTGCCTAAGCGGTTCTTGAGAAAGGTGTTTTTTTTTGGATGTGTAGATTTCCGTATAATCTGCATCTGATTGTATAAAACGGATATCAGCAACTTCAACTTTAATATACTCGTAACCGGATTTAATGAAAATTACCTCGGGAAGAAATGAGTTTTCAATTTGATTTAAATGCATAACTCCCTCAGGCTTTAAAATGTGTACTTTAGAGACCGCTTGCACGAAGCGCTCGAAAGAAAACGGTTTTAAAAGATAATCTACCACATCATATTGATAACTTTCCAAAGCATATTCAGAAAACGCGGTAGTCAAAATTACGTATGGCTTATGTGCCAATGCTTTTAGAAAATCGATACCTGAGATCTTGGGTAAGTGAATGTCCAAAAAAATGAGGTCAACAGGTTCGGTTTTTAAAAAATCCGTCGCCTGAAGAGCATCCGCAAAGGTTGCCTTCAAGGCCATATTACCCATATCTCCGATGTATTTTTTTAATACCCTTTGGGCTGGCGGTTGGTCTTCGATAATGATGCAGTGTATCATGCGGTGTCCTTCTTTAATTGCATTTTCAAATGAACGGTATATACTTCTCCAGAATCGGAAATAGTTAGTTCATGCACATCAGGATATAAGAGTAGCAGCCGTTTTTTAACATTCTGAAGACCTATGCCTTTGGAAAGATTATCAGTATTTGTTACAGGTCGAAATGAATTTTCACATTTAAACTCCAAGATCCCGCTGTCTGTTACATGGATATCGATCTCAATAGAAATATCCTTTGATTGGCTCGCCGTACTGTGCTTAAAAGCATTTTCGACAAACACCGTCAAGATCAAAGGTGCAATGCAATATTCAGAGTGGATGTTTTTAGTTTTAAAGCCAACCTTTCCACGTTCCTCAATCTGTAGCTCGTTCAATTGGGTGAAGTTTTTAAGATGATCTATTTCCTTTGGAAGCGCCACATATTTCTCCTTGCAGTCATATAACATATATCGTAGTACGGATGAAAGTTCCAAAATAATGGAGGGTGTTTTCGGTGACTCTTCTATAGCATAAGAATATAGATTGTTAAGATTATTGAATAAAAAATGTGGATTAATCTGTGATTTCAGAAATTGTAATTCGCTCTTTGTGACAGAGGATCTCAACGCTTCAACTTCCAACTGTTTTTTAGATGCATCCCACGCAAACTTAAAACCGGATAGTATTATAATCACTGGCATGACATCTAGAAGACTATACACCACGCCTTGAAATCGTATTCCTCTTGTATCGGGATAGTATATCACTTCAAAAACAAGTTCTTCAATCACAATGACAATAGTAACGATGACTGTTACTGATATAAAGAAAAGTAAATTGTTCTTTTTGTAGAAAAAACGGGGCAATAGAAAGTAATTAATAACGAAGGCGCCAAGAGCATAATTTATAAAAGCTACTATTTTAAATTCTTGTATCGACGGTTCGTATCTATCAAACGAAAAAAATAAAAAAAGTAAAACATGCAGCAATATTTGAAAGAGTACCTCTTTTGATGTGCTATTTAAAAAGAATAGTTTCGTTGCCATAATGTAAAAATAACATTTTTATGCTAAGATCATATATTTATAACTACCATCGACTGATTAAGCAAGGTAAACGTCGTTTTTACACTCTTAGAAGTAAAGCCTTTTTTACTTGCATTTTATTAGCTTTTTTTGGAGTTTAAAAAAATGTTTATCTGAATGGGTTTAATGGGTTGTCTTTTCTAACTCTAAGAAGCTATTAAGATTAGGTTTTTAGTTACTGCCTGTCTAACTAGAGCCAACAAAACTAGTAGAACACTAGGGATTTTATATTCAAAATCAATACTGGTTGCAAATGATTAGCATACTTTGTGCATTAATTCTAAAAACTGACATTTTTTTGATACTGCAACGGTTCTAAATAATCTATGCAGAGAAAAGCTATAAACAAATAGCTGTTTAAGTATCATTACTTACCAAAATAAATCACATCACAAGCAGGCTATTTCAAACTTATATTTCGCTACATAAGTGCAGAAGAACATGGATATACTAATTTAGCTAGGAGTTCAAATCTAAATACATCGCTGAACAAACTGAAATAGAATCAAATTTTAGTAATGCATCCATATCGAATTCGAACCTACATACAGCAATTGATTTGGCTTTAAAAATGTCATCAAACATAACCGATTTATGGACTTCTGGGAACTTAAAGCAAAAAAATAAAATTCAAACGCTGGTATTTCCATCCGGAATAGGTTACGCCAAACAAAATGACAAAGTTAGAACCAATAGAGTGCATGCTTTATTCTCTTCAATCCCTTTAATATCAAAGGGTATAGAAGAATTAAAAAACGGAGAACCGATTCCAATGAATCAATTCTCCGTTAGTGTGAGCCCTGGAGGATTCGAACCTCCGACCGCCTCCTTAGAAGGGAGGTGCTCTATCCAACTGAGCTAAGAGCCCGTAGTTTTTAAGTTGCTACGACAACTTTGGTCGGGGTGGCAGGATTCGAACCTGCGACCTCCTCGTCCCAAACGAGGCGCGATGACCGGGCTACGCTACACCCCGAACTACATAAAATTTGCGGAGAGACAGGGACTCGAACCCTGGCGACAGTCACCCGTCGACAGATTAGCAATCTGCTCCATTACCGCTCTGGCACCTCTCCTTATTTGTAGAACTTATCGCACTTATTAAAAATTGCGAGTGCAAATGTAGTATTCAAAAAACAATTTAGCAAGTTGTTTCTGTCTTTTTTTTATATTTTTTTTATTCTGGATATTCAACTCTTAAATGATAGATATTCATCAGCTTCTTCTTAATTACTTTTTTAATAATTTTAATCTCCCTAAATGTAATATCTGAATTTAAAAACTGATTATCTGCCATCTGTTTGTCAATAATTTTATCTATTAAATCACTGATTGTTTGTGCAGTAGGGATTTTTATACTTTTGGAAGCTGCCTCCGCCGCATCGCACATCATTAAAATTGCAGTTTCTTTAGAAAACGGAATCGGTCCCTTATATTGAAAATTTTTAATATCTACAATCGTACCCGGATTTAATTCTTGCTCTTTTTTATAAAAGTAATATGTGGAACTTGTTCCATGATGTGTTCTTATAAAATCGATAATTCTATCTGGTAAATTATATTTTTTTGCCAATTCAACCCCTTTTATAACATGCTCTGTAATTATCTTAGAGCTATCTTTTGGTGATAAATCGTTATGAGGATTTACACCCGTAGACTGGTTTTCAATAAAATACGTTGGGTTTAACATTTTACCAATATCATGATACAGCGCACCCGTTCTAACTAACATCGAGTTTGCTCCTATTTCATTTGCTGCTGCTTCTGCCAAATTTGCGACTTGCATAGAATGTTGAAATGTTCCTGGTGCTTTTTCATTCAACTCTCTTAATAACTTTGTATTTGTATTCGAAAGCTCTAAAAGCGTAACATCAGAAACCAATCCAAAAACTTTTTCATAGATATAAATTAATATTAAAGATAAAAATGATAATAATCCATTTGCAGCAAAAAGCATGAAATAATCCCAGTTTATTTGTGATGCATTTCCTTCTTTAATAATAGAAAAAGCGAAATAGGTAATCATATAGATACCTGTAATCTGTGCCACAGAAATAAACAAGTTCGCTCTCTTATACAATTCTGAAACAGTTAAAATCGTTACAATACCTGCAATAATGTGTAAGTAAATAAACTCGAAACTGTTTGGCACAATATAGCCTAAAAGCAAAACCGTTAAAACGTGTGCAAACAAACCCAAGCGCGCATCAAAAAAAGCTTTTAAAATAATGGGTAATATACTTAGTGGAACAATATATAAGTAATCTGAATTGTATTTTATAACCAATGTTTGTATAAAAATCATGGCAAATACATTAAAAAATATAAAGGTTACTTTATTATTGTTTTCAAATATTTCTGTTCGATATTTATGAAGAAATAAAAGCAACATCAATAAAGCTAAAGAAACCAATATAGTATATCCAAAAACAATCCAATTATAATTAGAATCTGTCCAAACTTTAGAGTCAAATTCACTCTTTAAAGAATTTAAAATAGCCAATTTTCTTCCTTCGACAATATCTCCTTTTAAAATGATAAGTTCCTCAAAGGTTACTTTTCCTTTAGTATATGAAATATGGCTAATATCGTTTTCTATTATTTTATCAGTGTAAACATTATCATAAGAAACATTTGGTTTTATAATACTCGCTAAAAGATTTAGCATTTGTTTTTGCCCAAAAGAATAGGGCTCTTTGCCTAAGTTAATGTTGATAATTGCTAAAACATCTTTAGAGGTTAGCAGGTTTTTAAACAATACATCCTGTACTTCGTTGTCTTTTATGAGTGCAATTATTTCATCTTTTTTAGAAGCCGTGCCTTCACTTACCACTTCTAGAAAACCAATGCTGTAAACTTGCTGTATAACATTTTCTCCTATTTTTTTTAGTTGATTAATTTCATCTCTTGTAAAAGCATCAGTAGGTTTAATTAAATTAACCCTGCTATTAAATGCGTAATTTGCATCAGATAAAACCGCTAAATCGTATTGAAAATATTTTTTTGAATTCGTTTCTATATTTTTTTTTTCAACAACAATTTCTTTGCCTGTTTTTTGAATTGCAAAATCAAAAGGAGCTTGTAAATTATCATACTGCCAGGGCTTTCCTTTGGTAAAATCGTACTTAAACTGACCCCCTTTCGGAAACAAATATACAATGGCTACAGTTGTAATTAAAAATAAAAAAACCTTGTAAATAAAGGTATTGTTTCTGTAGATTTTATTTATTATTTCACTCATTTGTATTTCTCTTAGTACACAAACTTACAGTAAAATTGTGAAGCTTAAAAATTACTCATCTATTAAGATTTCATTTTGATATTATTTGGCTATTTTTGCCATATCTTATCTTGAATAAAAACACAAACGTAACGTATGAAAGATGTTGTAATAGTATCAGTAGCAAGAACACCTATAGGTAGTTTTATGGGGAGTTTATCTTCAATTCCTGCTCCTATTTTAGGCGCAACTGCCATAAAAGGAGCTTTGGCTAAAATTGACTTAGATGCTAATTTAGTAGATGAAGTTTTCATGGGAAATGTAGTTTCTGCTGGTTTAGGACAAGCACCTGCAAGACAAGCTGCCATTCATGCTGGCATTCCAGATACCGTGCCTTGTACAACCGTTAACAAAGTGTGTGCTTCTGGTATGAAAGCTATTATGTTAGCTGCCCAAGCAATTGCGTTGGGAGATGCTGATATTGTTGTTGCTGGTGGTATGGAAAATATGAGTTCAATTCCTCATTATCAACATGCTCGAAATGGTTCTAAATTCGGACCAATTACCATGGAAGATGGTATGCAAAAAGATGGTTTAGTAGATGCTTATGAAAATGTTGCAATGGGTGTTTGTGCCGATGAATGTGCTACTAAATATGAGTTTTCTAGAGAAGAGCAAGATGCATTCGCTATTCAATCGTACAATAGATCTTCTAAAGCTTGGAGCGAAGGTAAATTCTCTGATGAGATTGTACCCGTTTCTATACCTCAAAGAAGGGGGGAGCCAATTATTTTTTCTAAAGATGAAGAGTTCAAAAATGTATTTATAGAAAAAATTCCTTCATTAAAAGCTGCTTTCACAAAAGAAGGAACCGTAACTGCTGCAAACGCATCAACTATAAATGACGGTGGAGCTGCATTAATTTTAATGTCTGCAGATAAAGCAAAAGAATTAAATATAACTCCTATTGCAAAAATATTAAGTTATGCTGATGCTGCTCACGAACCAAAATGGTTTACAACTGCACCTGCAAAAGCATTGCCAAAAGCTTTAGCAAAAGCAAATATTTCTTTAAATGATGTAGATTATTTTGAATTAAATGAAGCTTTCTCTATCGTTGGTTTAGCAAATATGAAAATTTTAGGCCTTACTGATAAAAATGTTAATGTAAATGGGGGTGCTGTTTCTTTAGGACATCCTTTAGGCGTTTCTGGAGCAAGAATTGTAATTGCATTAACATCTATTTTAAAACAAAATAATGCCAAAATTGGTGCTGCAGCAATTTGTAATGGCGGCGGAGGAGCAAGCGCAATGATTATTGAAAGAATTTAAAAAATATAAATTTGATTTTCGGTATTTGCAATCTTAGTATAATTCCTGTTAGAGCAGAGGCTTCTGACAAGTCTGAAATGACCAGTCAGTTGCTGTTTGGTGAGCATTTTACAATCCTTGAAAAAGGTAAATATTGGAGTAAAATTCGCATTTCGTTTGACGAATATGACGGTTATGTTGATAACAAACAATATGAAGAAATTTCTGAAGAGTTATTTAATCGACTATCAGCAAAAGAACCTTTTTATTCTGGTGAAATAATTGATTTTATTACAAGTGCCAAAAACGATTTAATTACAATTCCTTTAGGTTCAAGTTTGCCTAATTTCACCAACAATGAAATTGTAATAAACGCTAATAAATATCTTTATGATGGAGCTGTTTTTAGCGGTATACTTCCTAAAAATGAAATTATTCAAAAAGCCTTTACCTATTTAAATACTCCTTTTTTATGGGGCGGAAAAACACCTTTTGGTATTGATTGCTCTGGTTTTACACAAATGGCTTACAAGCTATGTGGTTATAAGTTATTTAGAGACTCAAAACAACAAGCAAAACAAGGAGAAGTTTTAAGTTTTATTGAAGAAAGTGAACCTGGTGATTTAGCCTTTTTTGATAATGAAGAAGGAGAAATTATACACGTTGGTATTATTCTAAATGATTACCATATTATACATGCATATGGTAAGGTTAGAATTGACACGCTCGATCATAGTGGTATTTTTAATGCCGATTTACAAAAGCATACACATAAACTTAGAGTAATAAAAAAAATGATATAAAAAAAACCGAAACTTAAAAGTTTCGGTTTTTTTTATGATTTGAAAGTACAATTATTGTTCTCTCATTTTTTTGTAAATTGGTCTTAAAACATCCGCTTTTTCATTTATTCTTAAAATATCATAAATATTTAATAGAGATCTCACTGTATCTGGAGATCTTTTAATAGAATCTGCTTTCTCTAAATATGGTAAAGCTCTTTTGTATAACTCTTTTTGCTGACCCTCTAACTCATCATATTTTTTAATATTTGATAAGTTTTTATTCATTTCAACAACTATTGCTTCTTCTCCAGATAAAATTGCAACTGCTAGATTCATATAAGCATCTCCATAATCTGACTTTAACTCAATTGCTTTTTCATAATAGCTTATTGCTTCCTCTGTTTTTTTCTCGTTAGCATTTACAACACCTAAGTTAAAGAACAATGTTGGATTGGTTGGATCTAATTTAATAGCTTCTTGCATTAAAACAGAAAACTTATCCATTTGATCTAGTTGAATATACAATTGAGCCTCATTTAATAAAAGGTTTAAATCTGTTGGGTTTGATTTTCTAGCCTCTTGAATAGCTACAATTGCCTCATCTGTTTTTCCTTGATTAATTAAAATATAACTTATATTTTTAATGATTTCGCCTTGCTTAGATTCAGAAGATTCTTGAGTTGGATTTAAATGTTTACCAAACTTAACCATTGAATCTCTATTCGATTCAGAGCCTAAATTTTCTACTATTCCTGTTTCTTTGTCTACTGCAAAATATTCTGTAGTTATACCTGTGTAACCTAATGTTCGCAATTCAGTATAATATACTAAAGAAGTGTCATATTCTTTTGCCAATGAAGCACTAACTGCTGCATTGTATAAAAAAGAAGTATCTGTTGGGCTTAATTTATACGTTAAATAAAAATTCTCTGCTGCATTTTGATAATCTTTATCATCATTATAAAGCTTAATCGCCTTATTAGAAACAAATTGGATTAAATCATTTAATTTTGGTTGCGCATCTTTTGTATATTTAGCTTTACCAATTTCTTTTTCATAAGCAAATAATTGATTGTATGCTTCTGCCGCTTTCTTTACATCCATTTTTCCAAAAGCTTGCCCTTTGATAAAATAGTACTCTGCTTTGTATTTAGAATCCATGGTAGACTCCATCGCTTCTAGCGGAAGAATAGCCTCTTGAGCAGTTTTAAAGTCCTCTTTTTTAAGTGCTTTTTCTGCAGCCTTTAGTTCGTCTTTTTGCGCAAATGCACTAATGGCCATTAATCCAATAGAAAGCGCTAAAATTTGTTTTTTCATTATAATGAGTATTAAATTTAATTTATTGTTATTCTTGATTTTCATTTGTATCATTTTCAATTTCCGTGCCATTTTCATTTTCATCCCTAGATTCTTCGTCTTGATCACTAGATTCCTCATTTTCAGCTTCTTCTTCGTGAACAACCTTTGCAACTGCTGCTATATTATCATCAGCTTTAATCTTAATTAAACGAACACCTTGAGTTGCACGACCCATAACACGTAGATCTTTTACAGCCATTCTAATAGTAAGCCCAGATTTGTTAATAATCATTAAATCGTTAGAATCATCTACATTTTTAATGGCTACTAAATTTCCTGTTTTTTCTGAAATATTTAAGGTTTTCACTCCTTTACCGCCTCTGTTCGTAATTCTATAATCATCAACACTAGAGCGCTTACCATACCCTTTTTCAGAAACTACAAGAATATCTGTTTCAGTATCGTTTACGGCAACCATACCAATCACTTCGTCATTATCATGCTGAAGTGTAATACCTCTTACACCAGATGCCGTTCTTCCCATTGGTCTTGTTTTTGCTTCTTCAAAACGAATCGATTTACCAGATTTTAATGCTAACATTACTTGGCTATTTCCATTTGTTAACTTCGCTTCTAATAACTCGTCACCCTCTTTAATAGTGATTGCGTTAATTCCGTTTAATCTTGGACGAGAATATTGCTCTAAAGAAGTCTTTTTAACCTGGCCTTTTTTAGTTGCCATGATTACATAATGACTATTTATATACTCTTCATCTTTTAAATCTTCTGTAACTAAAAAAGCTTTTACGCTGTCATCTTGTTCAATATTAATCAAATTCTGCATTGCTCTTCCTTTGGTATTTTTACCACCTTCTGGAATTTCATAAACTCGCATCCAGAATACTTTACCTTTTTGAGTAAAGAACATCATGTATTGGTGGTTTGTGCCAACAAATAAATGCTCTAAGAAATCTTCATTTCTCGTAGTTGCACCTTTTTGACCTCTTCCTCCTCTATTTTGTACTTTATATTCATCAAGATTTGTACGTTTTAAATAACCTGCATTAGAGATTGTTACCACAACTTTAGTGTCAGGAATCATATCTTCAATACGCATATCGCCACCTGCATATTCTATTACAGATCTACGATCATCACCATACTTGTCTTTAATATGTAATAATTCTTCTTTTATGATTTCATAACGTCTTGGTTCGTTAACCAAAATATCTTTTAAGTCAGTTATTGTTAACATAATTTCGTCAAATTCTGCTCTTAATTTATCTTGTTCTAAACCTGTTAACTGGCGCAAACGCATTTCTACAATTGCTTTCGCTTGAATATCTGTTAACTCAAAACGTGTAATTAAACTTTCTTTTGCTTCATCAGCATTAGAAGAAGCTCTAATAATTCTTATTACCTCATCTATATTATCAGAAGCAATAATTAACCCTTCTAAAATATGTGCTCTTGCTTCTGCTTTCTTTAATTCGAATTCTGTTCTACGAACAACAACTTCATGTCTATGTTCTACAAAATAATGAATCAACTCCTTTAAATTTAATTGTTCTGGTCTACCCTTTACCAAAGCAATATTATTTACACTAAAAGAAGTTTGTAGTTGTGTGTATTTATATAATTTATTTAAAATGATATTAGGTATTGCGTCACGTTTTAAAACATACACAATACGCATACCATTTCTGTCAGATTCATCTCTAATATTTGCAATACCCTCTAATTTCTTATCATTAACAAGTTCAGCAGTTTTTTTAATCATTTCTGCTTTGTTAACTTGATAAGGAATTTCTGTAACGATAATACACTCACGCCCTTTTACTTCTTCGATAATAGCTTTTGCGCGCATTACAATTCGTCCGCGACCTGTATGAAAAGCTTCTCTTACACCGTCATAACCATAAATAGTTCCTCCTGTTGGAAAATCTGGTGCAGTTATGTGTTGCATTAATTCATCAATCTCAATATCTCTATTATCGATATATGCTATGGTACCATTAATAACTTCTGTTAAATTATGAGGTGCCATATTTGTTGCCATACCTACAGCAATACCCGAAGCGCCATTTATTAATAAATTAGGAATACGAGTTGGTAAAACGGTTGGCTCTTGTAAAGTATCATCAAAATTTAAACGATGATCCACAGTATCTTTTTCAATATCAGCTAACATATCTTCTGATATCTTTTGCATTCTAACCTCTGTATAACGCATTGCTGCAGGAGAATCGCCATCTACAGAACCAAAGTTTCCTTGGCCATCAACCATCATATAACGTACACTCCAGGGTTGTGCCATTCTTACCATGGAATCATAGACAGAAGTATCTCCATGTGGATGAAACTTACCTAAAACTTCCCCAACAATTCTTGCTGATTTTTTATAAGATCCAGTTGCCTTAATCCCTAATTCATGCATACCAAATAGCACCCTTCTGTGAACAGGCTTTAAACCGTCCCTTACATCTGGTAATGCTCTAGAAACTATTACTGACATTGAGTAATCAATGTATGCAGCTTTCATCTGATCTTCAATGTTAATAGAAATTAACTTTTCTCCCTCTGCCATATATATTTTATTAATATTTATTCAAATTTTTAAAACAAGGCAAGATACTACTTCTTATAATATTTACAAAGGTTTTAAGCCCTGTAATTAGTGAGAGTTATCAACATTTTTTGATAATTTTTAACAACAATTTATTTGCTTGATTTGTAAGAGTTTTATATCTTGTAATAGTATAGTCAAACTGTCAGTTTTTGTAGCATTGGCATATTTATTGTAATTACTATAAAAAAAAAGTACTAAATTTACATCAATATAGAAAGAAATATGGACGATAATTTTTCACCAAAGGTTAGAGATGTAATCACTTTTAGTAAAGAAGAGGCTTTAAGATTAGGGCACGAATTTATTGGAACTGAACATCTAATACTCGGTTTAATTAGAAAAGGAGAGGGCAAAGCAATAGAAATTTTAACAGCATTTAATGTTGATTTAAATTTATTGCGCAAGCGGTTAGAACAATTAAACCCTACTGACCCTTCATTTAAAGAGCGCACAGATAAACCTAGTTTAAGTTTAACAAGACAAGCAGAAAAAGCGTTAAAAACAACTTTTTTAGAAGCTAAATTGTATCAGAGTGAATCTATAGATACTGCACATTTATTGCTGTGCATTTTAAGAAACGAAAATGACCCTACTACAAAGTTGATTCAAAAATACCACGTTAATTATGACGAAGCAAAAGCTTTGTACAAACAATTACATGTAGATAACACTGAGGTTGATTTACCTTCTAACCCAATTGCCGAAACGCCTTCTGATGACGATACTGATGATTACGCGTCAGAAAAAACAAATCCTTTTGACCAATCTCAAAAAGGAAAAAATATAAAAAAATCTAAAACTCCTGTTTTAGATAATTTTGGTAGAGATTTAACCGATTTGGCAGAAAAAGGAAAACTTGATCCTGTGGTTGGTAGACAAAAAGAAATTGAACGCGTTTCTCAAATTTTAAGCCGTAGAAAGAAAAACAACCCAATGTTAATTGGTGAACCTGGTGTTGGTAAATCTGCTATTGCAGAAGGATTAGCTATACGAATTGTTGAACGAAAAGTTTCAAGAATTTTGTTTGATAAACGTATTGTTTCTCTGGATTTAGCAAGCTTAGTTGCCGGCACAAAGTATCGTGGACAGTTTGAAGAACGCATGAAAGCGTTGATGAATGAACTTGAAAAGAATGATGATATCATTTTATTTATTGATGAAATTCATACAATAGTTGGTGCAGGTGGCGCAACCGGCTCTTTAGATGCTTCAAATATGTTAAAACCAGCTTTAGCAAGAGGCGAAATACAATGTATTGGCGCAACTACGTTGGATGAATTTAGAACTAACATTGAAAAAGATGGAGCATTAGAACGTCGTTTTCAAAAAGTAATTGTAGATCCAACATCTGTAGAAGAAACCATACAAATTTTACAAAATATTAAGAGCAAATATGAGGAACATCATCATGTAAATTATACAGATGATGCTATCGAAGCTTGTGTAAAATTAACGAATAGATATATGACAGATCGTTACTTACCAGACAAAGCAATTGATGCTTTAGATGAGGCTGGATCTAGAATTCATATCACAAATATTGTAGTTCCAAAACAAGTTTTAGAATTAGAATCGCAATTAGAAATTATTAGAGATCGTAAAACAAAAGCTGTTAACGGTCAAAAATACGAAGAAGCTGCCAAATTACGTGATGATGAAAAGAACATTGAATCTGCGTTAAATTCTGCACAGAAACAATGGGAAGACGATTCTAAATCTAATAGAGAAATTGTTACAGAAGACAATGTTGCAGAGGTGGTTTCTATGATGACAGGGATTCCTGTTAACAGAGTTGCAGAAGCAGAAACACACAGATTACACGAACTTCCTTCGATGATAAAAGGAAAGATAATTGGGCAAGATGACGCCGTAACCAAAGTTGTAAAGGCTATACAACGAAATAGAGTTGGGTTAAAAGATCCCAACAAACCAATTGGTTCTTTTATTTTCTTGGGTCAAACGGGAGTTGGTAAAACACAATTAGCTAAAGTTTTAGCACGTGAATTATTCGATTCTGATGATTCTTTAATTAGAATTGACATGAGTGAATACATGGAAAAATTTGCAATTTCACGTTTAATTGGTGCACCTCCAGGATATGTAGGTTATGAAGAAGGAGGACAATTAACAGAGAAGGTTAGAAGAAAACCGTATTCAGTTATTTTATTAGATGAGATAGAAAAAGCGCATCCAGATGTTTTTAATATGTTGCTACAAATTTTAGATGACGGGCATATAACGGATAGTTTAGGTCGTAAAATAGACTTTAGAAATACCATAATTATTATGACTTCTAACATCGGATCTCGTCAATTAAAAGATTTTGGAGGCGGAGTTGGTTTTGGAACAGAATCTAAAACAGCGCAAGCAGATGCCAATGCAAAATCTTTAATTGAAGGTGCATTAAAAAAATCTTTTGCTCCAGAATTCTTAAACAGAATTGATGATGTAATTGTTTTTAATGCACTAGAAAGAGAAGATATTCATTCTATAATTGATATTGAGTTAGGTAAATTACTGAGTAGAATCTCTGATTTAGGGTATACTTTAGAATTAAGTGACAAAGCTAAAGATTACATAGCTGACAAAGGTTTTGATAAAAAGTACGGAGCAAGACCTCTAAAAAGAGCAATTCAGAAATATATTGAAGACGCTTTAGCAGAAGAAATTGTAAACTCGAAACTTTCTGAAGGAGACTCCATATCTATGGAATTAGATGAAGAGAAAAATGAACTCACCATTAAAATAAAAAAAGGTAAAAAGAAAGCTGAAACGAGAACAGAAACAAAATCTTAAAATAATGAAAATCCCAAATGAAAGTTTGGGATTTTTTTAAAAAAAAATTGATGTAGTATGTTTGTTTACAGCACCTAAAGCTTTATCTAAGAATAAATAATGATTCTCTTAGAAATCACTTTACTTTACAACGTGCTGTTGGTTATTGGTGCTTTTTTAATATTATCAATCGAACTGCTAATTTTTATTTCTTTGAAGCATTTATTAAAAAACAGAAATACATAATTTGACTAGTTTATACAGATCTAAATTTCATCAGAATAAAAACTGCTTCAACTTATTAAATTAGAATTTTAACAAACCTCATGCATCAATCATGCAAACCTTTATGAATTTTATAATTGACGACTTTTAATAAAGTTCAAAAAAATAGGTGATAAATAATAGTAATTTAAAAAAAGATTCTAACATTTTAATTAAAGAATTTTAATACCGTCAACGACTTTTAAAAGTAATTAAAATATCATTATTTCTCTGCTAATTTAACTAGTCCTCCTCAAACATCTCCAAACTATCCAATTCTAAAAGTAAAGACCAAACATCTTGTTTGCTTTAAAAAGGGGTTGTTCCCTATTGACTTTTTGCGTGAAAAGTCTTAAATTTGCTTTGATAGTTATAAGTATTAAAACGAAATAATATCAGTGTTAAGCTTGCGAATACTATTCAAACAACTCTAAACTATCTATTTCTAAAGAAGTAATAAAATCAGAAGCATTTACAATATCGTAATGTAGTATTCTATCTTCTTCTACAATGGTCACCTCTTGTCGAAATAAACCAACCATACTTTCTAAAAATGGCGAACTTTTTCCGTTTGCAAAACTCAAAGCTTGTGAAGCTGTAAATAATTCTATCGCTAAAATAGTTTGTATATTATCTACTACTTTTTTACATTTTGTGGCAGCATTTGCACCCATAGAAACATGATCTTCTTGTCCGTTACTAGACTCAATAGAATCTACACTAGCTGGTGTTGAATATTGTTTATTTTGGCTAACTATACTTGCTGCTGTATATTGTGGAATCATAAAACCAGAGTTTAACCCAGGGTTTGACACCAAAAAAGGTGGCAAATGTCTGTGACCAGAAACTAATTGATAGATTCTTCTTTCTGATATATTTCCTAGTTCTGATAACGCAATTGCTAAAAAATCTAATCCTAAAGCTAAAGGTTGTCCATGAAAATTACCCCCAGAAATAATTTCATCTTCATCCACAAAAATATTAGGATTATCGGTTACTGAATTTATTTCCGTTAAAAAAGTCTTAGTTACAAAATTTATTGTGTCTTTGCTTGCGCCATGAACTTGCGGCATACATCTAAAAGAATATGGATCTTGCACATGTTGCTTTTCTTGCACAATTAACTCACTATCTTCTAATAAATCTTTTATCCTCTTAGCTGTTTTTATTTGTCCGTTGTGGGGTCTTGCCAAATGAATTAATTCGTTAAAAGGTTCTATTCTACCATCAAAACCTTCTAAAGAAATTGTACCAATTACATCTGCCAGATAAGATAATTTATGTGCTTTTAAGAGACAATAAATTCCGTAGGCAGACATAAACTGTGTTCCATTTAACAATGCTAAACCTTCTTTTGATTGCAATTTTATTTTATCCCAAGAAAAAATCTTCAATAATTCTTCAGTTGAAATTATTACGCCATTATAATTCACTTCTCCCAAACCAATTAAAGGTAAAGATAAATGTGCTAATGGTGATAAATCTCCAGAAGCTCCTAAAGAACCTTGGGTAAAAATTACAGGAATAATATCATTGTTGTAAAAATCGATCAATCTGTTTACGGTTGCTAATTGCACACCAGAATGCCCATAACTCAATGCCTGAATTTTAAATAAAATCATGAGTTTTACAATTTCTTTTGGCACTTCATCTCCTGTACCGCATGCATGACTCATTACCAAATTTTCTTGTAATTTCTGTAAATTAAAATCATCAATCTTTACATTATACAAAGCTCCAAAACCTGTGTTAATTCCGTAGATTGGCTTCGAAATGGATTTCGTTTTTTCATCCAAATAAGCCCTGCATTTTTCAATTTTCTGAATTGCAGTTTTTGATAAAATTAACTTTTTATCCAAAGAAATAATTTCTTTAATTTTTGATAAATCTAAGGATGTTGAATCTATGTAATGAAATGTGTTCATGTCTTGCGTAAATATTTCATCAAAAGTGCAATTTCAAAGCTGCATATACTAAACATTTTAACTATTTTTCTATTAATTAATATTTTATATTTGTCAAAATTAGAAAATTTTTAAAATGAAAAAAATTAGTTTACTGCTTTTTTGCTTGTTACTCATGAGTTCTTGCAAACAAAATCACCCAAAAAATTACCTTAGTTTATCTGGTAAAATAGAAAATAATAAAGATTCTATTATCTCAATTGCAAGTAGGCAAGGTGTTGTAAAAGAAATACTTATAAATGCTGATGGTACTTTTAAAGATACCTTGAAAGTAACAGAAGCAGCAATTTACACTTTTGAAGTTGGAGAACAAAGAGCACCAATTTATTTAAAAAATGGATATAATATTTCTTTAGTAGGAAATGCTGATGACTTTTTAAAAAGCTTTAAATTTTCTGGTGAAGGTTCTTCGAACAGTAATTTTATTCTTGCACAAATTGAAAAAAGTCAGAGTATAGGAAATCCGCAAGAAATTTTAAATTTAGATGAGGTAGATTTTAAGAATAAAGTAGCTCAAATAAAGTTTGCTTACGATAGTATTTTAGACTCTTATAAAAATTTAGATAGCACATTATACACTTCTGTAAAAGCTCAAAATAATCAATTAGTTGATTATTTTAACAATGCGTACAGTGCTAGTAAAGTTCTGGGTAAAGGCAAACCGTCTCCTATTTTTGAAAACTATATGGATATAAAAGGTGGCGTAAAATCATTAGCCTCTTTTAAAGGGAAATATATTTATATTGATATTTGGGCAACTTGGTGTGGGCCTTGTATTCAGCAAATACCTTATTTACAAAGTTTAGAGAAAGAATATCACGGTAAAAATATCGAGTTTGTTAGTATTTCTACAGATGAACCTCAAAGAAGTGGTGGTTCTTTAGAAGCTGCAGAAAAAAAATGGAGAGATTTTATAAAAACTAAACAAATGACAGGAGTTCAACTATGGACTGGTGAAGATTCTTCTTTTCAACAAGCATATCAAATTAATTCTATTCCTAGATTTATTCTAATAAGCCCTGATGGGAATATAGTAGATTCAGATGCTCCAAGACCCTCTGACCCAGCATTAAAATCTTTATTAACTTCTTTAGGAATTTAGTTTCTTGCATAGTAGTATCGAAAACAAAAAAAGCGAAATTCTAAATTTAGAATTTCGCTTTTTTATCAAATATATTTTATCTTGTTTCTTCTTTATCAGGTCTAAAGTTTCGTCTTTATTTTCTATGATCTATTTTCTTAAAAACTCTAACCTAAAAAATTACTCTTTATAAACGCCCATGTTTGCGTATTTATCCATTCTTTGACCAACTAAATCTAAGTGAGTTAAGTCTTTTAACTCGTCAAAAGCTGATAAAATTTGTTTTTCTACTGCTTTAAAAGCTCCTTCTCTATTAGTATGCGCCCCGCCAACCGGTTCTTTAATAATACCATCAATTAACTTTAACCTTTTCATATCAGCTCCTGTTAATTTTAATGCAGCAGCGGCTTGTTCTTTAAACTCCCAACTTCTCCATAAAATCGAAGAACAAGATTCTGGAGAAATAACCGTATACCAAGTATTTTCCATCATATAGACTCTATCTCCTACTCCAATTCCTAATGCACCTCCAGAAGCTCCTTCACCTATAACTACGGTTATAATCTGAGTTTTTAATCGTGTCATTTCAAAAATATTTCTAGCAATTGCTTCACCTTGTCCGCGTTCTTCGGCTTCTAAGCCAGGATAAGCTCCAGGAGTATCTAACAAAGTGACTACAGGAATTCCGAATTTCTCAGCCATTTTCATTAAACGCAACGCCTTTCTATAGCCTTCGGGATTTGCCATTCCAAAATTTCTAAACTGACGTGTTTTAGTGTTGTACCCTTTTTGTTGACCAATAAACATAAAGGATTGGTCGCCAATTTTACCTAAACCGCCAATCATTGCTTTATCGTCTTTTACATTTCTATCGCCATGAAGTTCCATAAAAGTGTTACCACAAATAGCTCTAATATAATCTAAAGTATACGGTCTGTTTGGATGTCTAGAAAGCTGAACTCTTTGCCAAGGAGTTAAATTTTTATAAATATCTTTTCTAGCTTCCGCTAGTTTTTTTTCAATTTTTTTGCAAGTTTCTGTAACGTCTACATCACTTTCTGTACCAATAATTTGACATTTCTCAAGCTGATCTTCTAGCTCTTTTATTGGCATTTCAAAATCTAAATATTCCATTTTATAATTATTTTGATATAGTTATTTTGATTAACAAACATACTATAATTATTGCTTTTTTAGGCAAATTGAATTTACTTTTTTAGTTTAATCTTTTGTAGAAATTTTTCCTTAAACTTTGATTTGTTGCTAATAATTCCGTTTAACAAAACAACGCCAAGAACAATACCAGCACCTAAATAAAACTCAGGATTCATTTTTTCTTTATCCCCAAAAATAAATAAAGCTAAAATAATAGCATAAATTGGTTCTAAATTTATGGTTAACATTACTGTATAAGGCGATAAATACTCCATCACTTTTACGGATGCAATAAAAGCATACGCCGTGCAAATACTACTTAAAATAACCAAGTACATCCAATCTAATTTTGATAAATCGAAAAAAGAAACCGAAAAACTATTATTGATTAATAAATAGACCGTTACAAAAAGAACGCCAAATAAAAGTTGGTAAAAAGAAATTCTGTTGGCATCATATCTTTTGATAAAAAGACCATTTAAAACAGCAAATAAGGAACCTAAAAATGAGGCAATTAATGCGTATAAAATTCCTAGTTTATACTGGCTTTCAAAATTAAAAATGATATATAAACCTACAATAACAATCAACCCAAGTATAATTTCTAGCGGTTTAATTTTTCTTTTAAAAAAAATAGGTTCTATAAGTGATGTAAAAAAAGCACCAGTACTCATGGTTACTAAAGCCACCGAAACGTTGGATACTTTTATAGCTTTAAAGAAGAAAATCCAATGAGTTGCAATGATAATTCCGGTAACTAAAAATTTAAGTAATCCTGTTTTATCTAAGTAAAAACTTTTCTTTTTTACTAGAAAAAAAATAGCAATAAATAAAACAGCCAAACCCATTCTAAAGAAAACTAAAGGAATTGCATCAATCGTAATTAATGCACCAAGTATTGCTGTAAACCCCCAAATAAAAACAATAACATGTAATAATAAGTAGTTTTTTAATTTATTTTCTAGCATTATAATAGAGATAAATGGCTATTAACCCAAACAACAAGTTGGGCATCCAAACATACAATAACGAATCTACACCAGCGACAGCCCCTAAAACCTCAGCAATTTTCATCAGAAAAACATACATAAACATAATAGCAACACCTATTGCCAAATTAATTCCTGTACCACCTCTTTTCTTTCTAAAAGATAATGCCACAGCGATAATAGTAAGAATGTAAGATGATATTGGTAAACTTGTTCTTTTATGAAATTCAACCAAATATGCGTTTAAGTTTTTAACACCTCTTTTTTTAGAAATTCTAATAAACTTTATCAACTCATCAGATGGCATTTCTTGTGAAAGAGCCGATTTATAAATTAAATCTTTAGGTGTAAAATTGAAAACAGTGTCAATTTTATGACCAGAAAAAATACTATCTCTATCTTTATATATTTGACGTTTTCGCCAGTTTTGAATCGAAAAAACAGAATCTTCTGGATTAAATCTAATATTATCTGCAACTAATTTTGATTTTAATTTTAAACCATCATATACTTCCGAAGTAAAATCGTAACCAGCGTTCGTTTCTGTATTAAAATTTTTAATAAAAATATAAGTACTATCTGTTAACTGAAGGCTAAAATCGCTTATATATTTAAGATCATTTTTTTGAACTCTACTATTAATATATTCTTTTTCGAACTTTTTCCTTGTAATACTACTATTAGGAACTACAAAATGATTCATTAAAAGTGATAAAACTGTTACTAGAGTTGCACCTATAAAGTAAGGATACATAAATCTTGTAAAAGAAATTTTTGCATTTGTAATTGCAATAATTTCTGTATTGTTAGATAGTTTTGACGTAAATAAAATTACAGCAATAAACAATGCCAGAGGCATAAAGGTGTTTGTATAATAAATAATAAAATTAACATAATATTCATTTACAACTTGATAAAAACCTAAATCTGCATGTTCTAAAAAGTTGTCAATTTTTTCTGACACATCAATAGCAACAGCAATAGGAATCAAGATTAATAAGGTAAACACAAAGGTTACCAAAAATCGTTTTAATATGTACCAGTCTATTATTTTCAAATTATTGTTTTTGGTTTTTTGTTGTTGGTTTTTTGCTGATATTCACTAATAGCAATCAACTAAAAACTACAATCGTTTATCCATTTGAACTACCATTTTATCTTTCCACTCTCTAAAATCTCCCGCTAATATATGTTTTCTTGCTTCACGGGTTAACCAAACATAAAAACCTAAATTATGTATGGATGCAATTTGTTTTCCTAACATTTCTTTGGCCGCAAAAAGGTGACGTAAATAGGCTTTTGTGTAAAAAGTATCTACCCAAGTTGTTCCTAGTTCGTCTATTGCAGAAAAATCATCTTCCCACTTTTTATTTTTGATGTTGATAGTCCCGTGTGCTGTAAAAAGCATGCCATTTCTAGCATTTCTTGTTGGCATTACACAATCGAACATATCAATACCTAAAGCAATGTTTTCTAGAATATTTATTGGTGTACCAACACCCATTAAATAACGCGGTTTATCTTCTGGTAAAATTGCAGTTACAACTTCTGTCATTGCATACATTTCATCTGCAGGTTCACCAACAGAAAGGCCGCCAATTGCATTTCCTTGCGCTCCAGCATTTGCTATATATTCTGCAGATTGTTGACGTAAATCTTTATAGGTACTTCCTTGAACTATTGGAAAAAATGTTTGTTCAAATCCGTATTTAAAAGGTAATTTTTCTAGGTGATTTATACATCTGTTTAACCATCTATGCGTCATGTGCATTGAACGTTTTGCATAATTATAATCGCATGGATAGGGTGTACACTCATCAAAAGCCATAATAATATCTGCACCAATAGAGCGCTGCGTTTCCATGACATTTTCTGGTGTAAAAAAGTGCATAGAACCGTCTATATGACTCTTAAACTTTACGCCTTCTTCGTTAATTTTTCTTCTTCCTGATAAAGAGTATACTTGATAACCTCCAGAATCTGTTAAAATATTACGATCCCAATTCATAAATTTATGTAAACCACCAGCCTTTTCTAAAATATCTATACCTGGTCGTAAATATAAATGATAGGTATTTCCTAAAATAATATCAGGATTTATCTCATTTTTTAGTTCTGTTTGATGGACTCCTTTTACAGTGCCAACAGTACCAACAGGCATAAAAATTGGTGTTTCTATTATACCATGATCAGTTGTTATTATACCTGCTCTAGCCTTACTTTTGGGATCTGTTATTTTTAATTCGAATTTCAATCGTTTAAATTTTGATGATTTTTGTAATTAAAATTAATTACAAAATTAAGAGGGCATAAAACTACTTTGCCCTTTCATTTATTTCTTTTTATTGTTGGCAAAGATAGTATTATTTAAGAATTGAGAAATAAAATGAAGTATTATAAAAAATCCAAAAGTTTACGCATACTTTTAAACAGTAAATATGCGCGTTAAGGATTGAAGTGGAAATCCTTTTTTATTTTTTTAAAATAAAAAAGATTGGAAAGTAAAGCCTGACCTGAAAGGAAACGCCCAAAACTATCTGTGTTTCTTTTTTGATGAATAACCACCTGCATTATTGATATTATGTTTAGGCGATAATTTTCTAAAAGAAGCACTTTTTTTATTGAAATCGTTTTTTGTTGGCGTACTATTTCTTTTCAGTTTTGTAGCTTTTGGCTTGTCTTCTGTAATAGAAGCTTCTTCGGTTTTGGAAGATTCAGAAATCATTTTATTAATTTCTTTCATTTCTTCGTCTGTTAATTCTCGCCAATCTCCTGTTTGCAGATAACCAAGCTCTACATTCATAATTCTGGTTCGTTTTAACTTGGTAACTTCATAATCTAAATATTCGCACATTCTACGAATTTGACGATTTAAGCCTTGTGTTAAAATGATTTTAAAGATTTTATCACTTATTTTTTCTATGTAACATCTTTTAGTTACGGTTCCTAAAATAGGAATTCCGTTTGCCATTTGTTCGATAAAATCTTCGGTAATTGATTTATCTACAGAAACAAAATATTCTTTTTCGTGATTATTACCCGCGCGCAAAATTTTGTTAACGATATCGCCGTCATTTGTTAAGAAAATTAATCCTTCGGATGGTTTATCTAAACGCCCAATTGGAAACAAACGTTCTGGATAATTCATAAATTCTATGATATTATCTGGCTCTCTTTCATCTGTAGTAGAAACGACACCAACAGGTTTATTTAGAGCAATATATAAGATTGTGTTTTTTGGCTCAACAATGCGACCATCTAGTTTTACAACATCTTTTTTGGCAACTCTATTGCCTAATTGAGTTGCTTTACCATTAATGGTTACTCTGCCTTCTGTTATAAATTTTTCTGCTTCTCTGCGTGAGCAAATCCCTGAAGAACTTATGTACTTATTTAAGTTTATTGATGGTTGTTTTGTATTGTCCAAAAGAAAATAATTTTATGCAAAAGTACAAACTATTTCAAAATGTTAAAACCTCTTATTGAAAATAATTTTAAGTAGATAACTCAGTAGTTAAAACTTAGATTTCGATGGTTCTAAAAGTTAAATTAATGCGTGGTGAATTTACTTTTTTGGTTGGAGGCAATCTGTGTAACCAATTTGTTTGTGTTTCTTTTTTCATTACAAGTAAACTTCCCCTTTCTAGAAGAATATCAATTCTTTGCTTGTTTTCTTTATGCTTAAAAGAAAATTTACGTTCAGCTCCTAAAGAAAGTGAAGCTATTGCTCCATTTTTCTTTAACATTTTTTCTCCATCAGAATGGTATCCCATTCCTTCATCACCAGAATGATATAGATTTAAGAGACACGAATTATAAGTTTCGCCACTTTCTTTTTCGATAATTTCTTTAAGTTCTACTAATTCTTTTGTAAAGATATTTGCCGTTTTTGTAACTTTAGAATAAGTATACGAATATTCTGATTCGCCATACCAAGCAACTTTTCTTTTAGTGATAATTTTTTTACCAAAAATGATTGCTTCATCATTTTTCCAATTAATGTTTTCTAATAATTTCAGATAATAAAAGTCGCACTGAATTTTATCTAAAACTACACCATGATAATTGGTAACTCCACCGAAAGGTAAAATGTTAGCTATCTTTTCTTTTGAAAATAAATTCATATTACAAATATAAAAAAAAACCTCATAACAATAGTTATGAGGTTTGTGCGGAGAAAGAGGGAGTTGACCCCGATCTTAATATAATTGATTATCAGGTTTTTATAAATTTAAAATTCATAAAGAACCCCGATTAATACCCCTATTTTTACGCACTAAAAATCACTAAAATGTATAACATAAAGATACAAAAAAAAGAAAGAATCACAAAGTGTTTTTAGTGCAAACCACACTAATAAATGAACTGGTATTGAAAATTGATAGTCTGGGTTCTTGAATGAACTATGTGTAGTGATCTCCTTTGATTTTTTAACCTAAAATCAAGTGGGAAACTTGTTCATATTTTATGCCTGCATATGCACAAAACTCATCAATTGTTAAGAACTCTTGTGTAGTTTTATTGAACTCTTTTTTAATTTTCTGCACCAATCTAACACTTTGACGATAACTTTTACCAGTAATAATCTGAACGTCTTTAGGATAGATGCATACTCTTTGCATCTCTTTTTTCATATACTATCTATGCTTTTGGTAGGGTTAAACTATACTTAAATTTAGCCAAACTTATTGTATTTAATATTTTTTTTACTAAACCTTATCGAATATACTCATTTTATAAGTTTAAAGACTTGCTAATTCTGATGTTTTTAGCCATTTATACCACTGTGTGACATATGGAACACCCACTCCTTTTTTTATTGATTGAATAGCCTAATATTTGATTTCATATTCATTGAAAAACTGTTGCAACGGTGAATTCACTAAAAATTATTTACTAAAAATTTTATTAAAAAACTAGAAATTATGGCAAGACAAAAAGGAATTATAAAACTAAAAGGCACTATTGGAGACATTACCTTTTACAAAACCAAAGATGGTCATTTGGCCAGAGAAAAAGGTGGTATTGATGCAAAACGAATGGCGACGGATCCAGCATTTCAAAGAACTCGTGAAAATGGTTCTGAATTTGGTAGAGCAGGAAAAGCAGGGAAAGTATTAAGAACTGCTTTGAGGCTGCTTTTATTAAACGCTTCTGATAACAGAGTGGTCAGTAGATTGACAAAATCTATGGTTAAGGTAATACAAGCGGACACTACAAGTTTACGTGGATTACGTAATGTGATTGATGGTGAAGCAGAATTGTTGACTGGATTTGAGTTTAATATTAATGGAAAACTAGGTACTAGTTTATTTGCTGCTTATACAGCAACTATTGATCGTGTTGGTGGAACGCTGGACATTGACATCCCTGCTTTTACGCCATCAACCATGATTGCAACGCCCGGCGGAACCACTCATTTTAAAATAATTTCTGGTGGGGCAGAAATTGATTTTGAAAATGAAGTATCTATTGTTCAAACATCAGAAACTGCTGTTTTACCATGGGATGCGAATACGACTGCACTCATCAATTTGAGCAATGCTGTTACTGCAAATAGCACGCACCCTTTGCTTTTAGCCTTAGGAATTGAATTTTATCAAGAAGTAAATGGACAAATGTATCCGTTGAAAAATGGAGCATACAACGCCCTTTCTTTGGTAAAAGTAGATGGTGGTGTATAATGGTATTTGTTTTACATAGAACTTATTTTCCTGAAGGTACACAAGGAATGGTTTTTTTGAATGGTTTGTTTATTTGTTATACCATTGAACTGCCCTGGATCCAAAATAAGGCCAATATTTCTTGTGTTCCTGAAGGATTATATACTTTACAGAAACGATACAGCAACAAATTTAAACATCATTTGCATCTAAAAAATGTTGTTGGTAGAAGCTTGATTTTAATTCACCCTGCAAATGATGCCAAAAAAGAATTAGAAGGTTGTATTGCGCCTGTAAGTTATCACACAGGTATTGGAAAAGGGAATTCTTCAAGAAAAGCACTCAACAAATTAACAGCATTGGTTTTTCCAGTACTCGCAAAAAACACACAAGTGCAATTGAAGATTACCTCTTCCCTATCCTATTTTAAAAATTAACAATTCACATAAAATAATTTATTATGAACCTTCAAGAACGTGTAAAAGCACCGACACCTAAATTTTTTAGAATTTTAAGAACCATTGGTTTGGCTTTATTGGCAGTTAGTGGAAGTATTATGGCTGCACCAATTGCATTACCTGCAGCTTTAGTTACTATTGCCGGATATGCTGCTTTGGCTGGAGGCGTTATTTCGGCTGTCAGTCAAGTAACGGTAGTTAATTCCAAAAAAAAAGCAACTCAAAATAGTAACCAAAAAGTTAAGGGACCATGAGAACGGACATCCAACTTAAAGTAGGCACTGTATCGGGAACTTTATTGAGTATTAGTCCCACTATTTTTACCCAAGATATTTTAAAAACTATTACTCTAGCAATTGTTGGGGCCACTGTCAGTTTTATAGCTTCCCTACTTTTAAAAAAAATTACAAAATCTAAAAAATAAATTCAATTTTGATTTGGTAACCTTTGCTGAATAGATCCTGAAATAAATTCAGGAAAATAAAAGTCCGATCTTTTGATTGGGCTTTTTGGTTTTTCGTTTTTTGCTATTCGTTGCTCGTTTTTAAAACAAAACAACTTTAACTATTAACCCATTTTGTTTTGCGTGTTGAATCATGTTTTTTGTGCCTCTACTTTTTCCATCCCAAAAAACAATTAAGGCATCTGCATATATTGCCATTTCTTTATTTCTTTTTGGTCCTGCTGCTTTTCCATATATATTCCATTCTGCTGGAAACCTTTTTAGCTTTAGCTCTTTTTCTTTTACGTATTGTTCGCCTAATTTATCAGCTCCTTTGTAATGACCTCCAGATACGATTTCGATGTTTTTTTGTTCCTGGAAGAATTGGTCGCACTCTTTTTCTAATTTTTGGTAGTTGGTGAAGTTTCTACTTCCTGCTATTATTACTTTCATGTTTTGGTTGTTTCATGTTTAAAAATGAGATTGCCACACCGTACGTCCTCACAACGACATTTCAAATGCATATTCTGTTTTCTATTATTAAGATCTTAGTAAAGCGATTTTTAGTTTTGAAATGATTGAAAGTTGTTGCTTCAAATTTTCTTCGAAAGCTGTTATTTTTTTGAGTTTTTCAACTTTCATTTTCAGTTGCTGTGCTTCATAATTTTGTAAAGCTGTATTGATTACTTTTTTAGTGTCTGAAATTCCAATAAATGGAATGACACTTCCTTTAAGATAGTAGGCAAAGAATTGCCCTACTTTTAAGGATAAACATAAGTAGTATAGAGATTCTCTTTTTGCTTTTGATGTGGTAGTGATTACAAAGCAATTTGGACAGTGATCGTCTAGCGGTTTACCGCTATTTAGCCCTTTGTTTAAGATAAAAAAATGTGGCGTTGTGTAAGTGCGTCCAATCTGGTGTGTCTTGATTTCAAAATTTTGCATAATTATCCATTTTTAGGTTCAGATTCTTTTGCTATTTTTTTTGCCCATAAAATTTTGGAAAGGAAAACAACAAAAAGAAAGCTGTTTTTTAAATGGTGAGGCTAGACTATCAAGGTTTTTGAGAAAAATACTACTGAGGTAATAAGTAAACAGTTGCAGTTTACATTTGCAGTTAATTGGCTACAGAGGTGCGCGAACTAGTTCTTCATGGAAGTGGAGATTTTTTTCAAAACCCGCAGGGCTTGACCTTTATAGGCTAAAAGCGATGGCTTTACAAAGACAAAATTTTGATGTATTAAAAATTTAGATTGTAAAAACAGGTGCTGAAACTAGTTCAGTATATAAGGAAACCATTTGTTTTGCTGTCTTTTTTTTGTTTTTCTTTTCTATCTTATACCTTTCTTATTATATTTAAATGCATATAAAATTAATATTAGTTAATAAATTATATGTAATTAGATATAAAATAATATATTTACCTATATTTATATTTAAAAGCATATAATGAAACTATTATCAGAATTTGTTAAAAATCGTAGAAAAGAAGTACACCTCACCCAAGAGGAGTTTGCAGAACGCACAGGTGTTGCTTTGACTGTAATACGAAAAATAGAACAAGGTAAAACCAATTTGAATCTAGAAAAGGTGAATTTGGTTTTGGCAATGTTTGGACATGAATTAGCCCCAGTAGAAAGAAAAAGCATAGATCATGAGACAAGGTAATGTATATTATAAAGAGACACTTGCAGGTATCATTATGGAAACATCAGAAGGAGATTTTGTCTTTGAATATGACGCTTCATATGTAACCAATCATCCTACACAATTTATCACGTTTAGTATGCCCGTGAGCACTGAACCCTATACAAGTGATCGATTATTTCCTTTTTTTGAAGGATTAATTCCGGAAGGATGGTTGTTAGAAATTGCCACTAAAAACTGGAAAATAAAAGCGAATGACAGTATGGGATTACTATTAGCCTGTTGTCAAAATTGTATCGGAGCTGTTAGTGTTATCCCCATAAATGAACCCCATGAAGCCTAAAAAAAATTGCTTATATTGTTACCACACATTGACTACTGAAACCGATTTTCATGAAAAATGTGCCTTGGAATTCTTTGGAACCAAAGAAGTGCCAGAGATCCCATATCGTCTTGAAGATATGGGAGCCTTGGCTAAAAATGTTGTAGAAAGAAGTATTGCTGTACCTGGCGTGCAACCTAAACTTTCGATGTCATTGGTTACAAATGCAACTACAAAAGAAACACCTAGACTTACTGTGGTTGGTGCTTTGGGTGGTCACTATATTTTTAAACCCCCAACACCACAATTTAGAGAAATGCCAGAAAATGAGCATTTGACGATGCGAATTGCTGCTGCCTTTGGCTTAAACGTTGTGCCTTCTAGCTTGATACGACTTGCTTCTGGAGAACTTGCTTATATCACCAAAAGAATTGACAGAACTGCTGAGGGAGAAAAAATTCATATGCTGGATCTTTTTCAGATTACTGAAGCTTATGATAAATACAAAGGCTCCATGGAAAAAGTAGGTAAGGCTATTGGACAGTATTCACGCAATTCTTTACTTGACAAAATATTCTTTTTTGAATTAACCCTACTTAGCTTTTTAACAGGGAATAATGACATGCACTTAAAGAATTTTTCGATGATAGAAAGTGCATCAGGATGGGTGCTTGCCCCTGGTTATGACTTGTTAAATGTTTGTATTGTTTTACCAGAAGACACTGAAGAATTAGCACTTACATTAGCTGGAAAAAAAAGGAAACTTCAGAAAGAACATTTTGAAAAACTGGGAGCGCTTTTAGCCTTGACAGACAAACAACTAAAAGGTGTTTTTAAACGTATGCTAAAAAATAAATCCATAGCTATACAACTTATTAATGCTTCTTTTTTATCTGATGAAATGAAAGCGTCATATAACGTAATTTTAGAAAATAGATACCAAAGAATTGAATAGCTTCATCTAACTACTTTAATGAGAAAAAGTGCATAGGTAGCGGTAATTAGTGATATTGGAGGAATGAGAAATAAATATAGGGTATTTTGAAAAAATACTCTTTATTTTATGCGCGGTATTGAGGTTTATAAAAATAGGCTATCTCCCTTCTAAGGAGGCTGTTTATTTTTATTTACCTCGACATTATTAATTTCTGTAAGCTATACCTAACTCCCAGGCGACAAGCTGGCTACTTCACTAAAACAACAACTAGACTTTTTTAAACGTTCGACCCAGTATGGGGAAAGATAACAAAAAATCTATTTCATAGCGAGATGAAACAAAGTGATGAGGTTAGGAGTGCTTAGATACTGAATCAAGTTCAGCCCAAACTTAATAAAAATTTTGAGCAGCTTGAATGAGATAAGGAATAAAAAACAATAAAAACACTTAGTATTCAGACCGCTTACCTATAAATTCAACAGTCTAAAATATAATAATGAGCTATAAAAAACAATCTTATAGCTCATTTTATCCTTATATTTGAGCTATAAAAACATTATTTATAGCTCAAAATGAATAAAACTTGGAATTGGTTGCACCGAAATTGGCCTAATTTTACTTATAGCAAGGAAGTTATTGAACATTTAGAATTGGATTTTTCTAAGAATACTGGACTTGTTCTAGGCGCTATAAAACATATTGAAGGTGTTACTAAGAATGATTTATTAGTAGAAATACTTAGTGAAGAAGCTATTAAGACTTCCGAAATTGAAGGAGAAACTTTAAACAGAGAGAGTGTGCAATCTTCGATTAAAAAAAATCTTGGTTTTACAACAGATAAAAAGAAAATTGCTCCTGCAGAATTTGGTATTTCTGAAATGATGGTTGATTTGTATCATCATTTTCATAAACAATTAAGTCACAACCAACTCTTTGAATGGCATCAAATGCTTACCAATGGTAGAAGAGATTTAACAGCTATTGGAAAATATAGAACACACAAAGATGCTATGCAATTGGTTTATGGAAGATTAGACAAACCTAGTATCCATTTTGAAGCACCACCATCAGAAAATGTACCCATTGAAATGGAAAATTTTATTTTATGGTTTAATAAAGTACATCACCCAGACAACACCCAGATGTTACCACTAGCCAAAGCTAGCATTACGCACTTATATTTTGTTTGCATACATCCTTTTGAAGATGGGAATGGAAGAATTGCAAGAGCACTCGCAGAGAAATCTATTGCCATTAGTTCTAAACAACCTACCCTAATTTCTTTGTCCCATACTATAGAAGCTCATAAAAAAATGTATTACACTGCTATCGAGAATAACAATACCCTATTAGAAATTACAGATTGGGTTCAATACTTTAGTAAAACTATTTTAGAAGCTCAAGAAAACACATTGAAACGAGTGGATTTTATTGTTGAAAAAGCAAAATTTATAGAACGATATACAGACCAATTAAATGCACGACAACAGAGCGTAATTTTAAGAGTTTTTGAAGCAGGACATCCCGGTTTTATTGGTGGTTTAAGTGCTGAAAATTATACTAAAATAGCAAAAACCTCTGCTTCTACTGCTACAAGAGATTTAAAAGACTTAATAGATAAAGGGGTTTTGACAAAAACAGGTACCCTAAAAAGTACTCGATACTTTTTGAATATAAAAAGTTTTTAGTTTATTTAGTATGACTAGATTCTTTAATTAATGGTTTTTTTAGTTCACGAATGTTCACGAATAGTCTTTGTGATCGTTATCATACAATAATTACCTATTATAATCGCTTAGCCAAATGATACAAACAAATACTTGATATAAGGAATACTTGGATGTTTCGACTATGCTCAACACAGCCTTTAGCGATGGTTTTGTGCCGGTTTCAGGAGATAAGAAATTAAAAAAAATAACGTATATATTTCTTTTTTTTATATTTATTCTTTCTTTTTCATAGCTATTTACCACCTCTAAAACGGTGTGTTTTTTTTTGCAAAAAACTGAATTAAGGTACAAAGTGCGTTGGCAGCAGCTGAGCAAGTGTTTTATTTTTATTTACCAACCCCAAACTTTTAGAATAATTAACCCTAACTTTTAGTAAATAAAAGTAATACTCTTATTACAAAATTTGATTTTTTGAGGATAACTAAAACACCTTTAAATACCAAATAGCACTAAATTAGTAGATAGCTAATAAATAGTTATATCATCTTCAAAAAACAATGAAAATAATACCTAGTGTGCTGGCAGAAGAGAGGTTAAATGTATCGCTATTTATTTGTTTTGTTCTCTTTTTTGATTGGTTTTGTTAAAAGTGAATGCTACGATATTTTCATTTTAACTTCTAGATTTTAATTAATACAAATTACTTTTTAAAACTTACTTATAACATTTACTTTTAGTGAAAGCAATTTAACTGTATTTTATTGACAAATAAATAGTGATACTCTTATTGGCTTTTTTTTGATTTTAAAGGTGTTTTATAAATAGACTTTGAAACTACCGTATTAGTTAGCTTTCTAAATGGTTGTATTAAAAACGTAAAAACACTTTTAAAAACAATGCATAAGTTGTACTAAAGTTATTTAAAAAACTAGACTATCCTATTTTACTAGAATGTGAGCGTTGGATGTGCGGCTATTTAGTTCACAACTTTTTTATTTTACGGGAGTTCATGAATAGCGGTAAATATATTTTATAGTTTGGGTTTAAGCATTGGGGAGCCGCTATTTTACATAATGGCGTTATAGTGCCTGGAGTTTTTACGAAAGAGCAGTATAACAGCCCGTTATGTAACTTAGCTTAGGGTTGATTTTATGGCGGAATAGTTGTTTGAGCTTTGGCAATGGCTCTTTGCTTTTTTATTGTACTTATTTCTTTAAAGTATAATTTTTAAATAAAATAAGCAATGTGCCATTATAGGGTTGGCTACCACTATTATGACATAAAACCAACTATGTGGAGGCATGCTCTTTGGTTTTAAGTAGGATAACTCACAGCACAAAAGACAGAGTAATATTGCTTTTGCTTTAAACTGGTTTTTTTGTTGTGGTGGACCTATTTTAAATTTTATTCTTGGACAGTAGTTGAATTTAATTATTAGATTCTTTTAAATCGAATTAATCATTACTTAAATCGAAAAAAATACCGCTTTTTACAATTACATTTATAACAGGTAGTAAAAAATTCGTTAAAAGTTGTGTTTTCTATTTTATTATGTATTACATCTCTTGCTTACCGATAGCTAACAATGTTAAATGATGAACAAAAACTAAAGCAAATTTAGTTTGCTTTTGTCTTTACTTGTAAATTTTGCCCAAGCTTCTTCTGCTATTTTAAATTAGCAGGTAATTTCTAATACTAAAAAATGTGTTTTTATTATGACTCAATGAAGGAGATATAAAAGTAACTATCATTTTATCTTTCGCATTTATAACATATTTTGACTCAATATTAAACTGAATCTAACATCCTTTTTAAAAGTAGATTCAATAATAGCAAATTGATCTGTTGTATTTTTTTTCAAGAAAAAACCTATTTTATCCAACATTATACTACTTTTAAATAATCAACATTACGACGAGCGTAGGTAGATTCTTTAATTAATTTGCTGTAATTTACTCCAAATTGTTTCTTTGATCTTGGAATCAATTGATTGAAGTGATACGCGCTAATAAAGAAGTGTTTTTTTGCTTCAATTAATCGAGAATATTGAGATACAACAGAAGACAGGTTTGAATTTATATACACAACTAAAGTTTCTTCATTAGGTAGATCTATTAATTTAAAGACCGATGATCTTAACTATCTTACTAATTGTATCTATACCTAACCTTTTTTTCCCTTTCAAAAGCTTGCTAATATATTGAGGTGTAAAATCTAAAGCATCAGCTAATTCTTTTTGATCTTTAGGATGAGTATCTGTTGCCTTATTTACTTTTAAAGCAGACATAATTTTAACCCCAATTTTAAATGATATATCAAATCTTTCTTCGTTCTCTTTTCTCCATTTGGCTTTATCTGACCATCCAGATTTATCTTAAGAAACTAATTTTTTGAATTTATCTAATTTCTTGTTTGCCAAAGTATTTATTAATGTTAAAAGAATATTTCTTAAAAACTATCGTCATCAATAACACCTTCATCTTTTAAATAATCTCTAAATTTATTAATTTTAGGCGTAATAGACAAAAAGGTTTTATCAACCTTTTTGTCTATTACGCCTAATTTTATCTAATTCTTTTTGGGTGTGCATTTTATGTTGCATTAGATGCTGGTTATCTAATTTAATAGTGCCGCCTGTAATTACATAATTATTATCATCTATTTTAATTGCATATAAACGTAACAATCTATTACGCACTTTCTACTCTTGAAGAATTTTAGCAGTATATAGTTAAAATATTATCCATTTCTTGCTGCTCTATAATTTAAGTACACTCAGACAGATATCTCTTTATGAAAAACAGAATTATAATGGCAAATATTTTGGGTTTTAGACTGAACGTACGTTTCTAAACTTCAATAACTCTTTTTTCTACATTGCTTTTTAATGCAGCTTCAATAACTTTAATAACCAACATGCCATCTTCCGCAGTTACAGGAACTCGTTTGCTATTTCTAATAGCCTGATATATACTATCATAATATTCCATATAGTTTCCTTTTAAACTTGGAATAAACTTTTTGATTATTTTACCACTTTTTTCGGTATGCAACATACCTTTGTCGTCCTCTGATTCGGTGCCCCAGTCATTACCTCCTGGCATTTTCCCTGCTTGAAGTTCTTTTTCCTGTACATCGGCTTTTGTTTTTATAAATGAGCCTTTGGTGCCATGTAAAATGTTTCCTGGTAAAGGTTCACGAACATAATAACTAGATTTAAGGATAACCCTATGTGATGGGTAAAATAATTTCAAATCAAAATAATCACTAACTTTAGAATTTGGACGAAAGGAGTCTAGATCTGCATATACAGCTTTTGGTAAACCAAATAGTTTTAGTGCTTGGTCTATTAGGTGAGAACCTAAATCATATAAATTTCCAACGCCAGCAGTTGGTTTTTCTTTGTGAGATTTAAAACTTAATATTGGATCGAACCGGTCATAATGAAACTCTGCTTCTATAATTTCCCCTAATAAACCCTCACTTAACACTTTCTGTACCGTTTTAAAATCACTATCATAACGCCGATTATGGAAAACAGACATTATAACATTGTTTTCTTTAGCCAATTGTATTAGTTTTGTTGCTTCTGCTACTGTTACTGTAAATGGCTTTTCAACAACCACATGTTTACCTGCGTTTATAACTTTCTTGGTAAAATCGTAGTGCGTAATATTTGGTGTGTTTACAACAACTAATTCAATGGTATCGTCAGCCAACATACTTTCTAGCGAACGAAAAGTTTTTATATTTGGGTAGTGCTTTTGGGCTTCATTCTTTTCTCTTTCAAAAACAGCATATAAATTAAATTTTGGGTTTATAGATATGAAAGGAGCATGGAAAACATGACCACTCATCCCATAGGAACATAAAGCTGTATTAATCGTTTGCATAAACTTATATTTTTTCATTGTTGTCCGATAAAACACATAAGACGCTTCGCTTTTAGAACCAAGCCAAGACTTAATTATAACTACCTGACAAACAGATGTAACTTAAAATTAGAATGGTCTATTTTATCTCCTTAAAATATTTCAAAAAAGCAAGGTGTTATATTAAAAAATCCGTAAAACCCTTTATTTTAATAGGGTTTATGAAACTAAAAATATTTTAATCGGACGCTAATGATATTTTTTATATTATCAAAAAAAAATGTGCCTTTAAAAACAGTATGCATCAAAATAATATATCGGTAAAACAATTCCATTTATAGGACAGTTTCTTAATTAAAAGTTACGTTTCTCGAGAAAAGAGTCTAATTCTGTTCTTGTCATTGGTAACTTTCCCTTATAAGTATTGAGCCAATTACGAAAATCTTTTTTTATAACTTCACTCCATTTACTATCTATAATCCCAGCAGTATACTTTCCTTCTGTAATACGCTGCTGACCAAAAACATCAAATAGCTCCGTGACTTCACCCGTTAGAACAATGTGCTCAACTAAGTGTGCAGGAATAAAAATTACACCGTCTTTCTTTGCCAAAACCGCATCTCCTGGGAGTACTGTTACCTCACCTATTCGAATTGGAGCGTTAATGGTGGTGAGTATTGTTTTACGCATATAAGAAGGATCAGTTCCTTTTACCCATGCATTAAACCCTTCCACCTTACGTAGATCCTCGGTATCGCGGATGTGTCCGTAAACTATAGCACCACGGTGGGAACGTGCCCAAACTCCACTTCCTAAATTGGATCCAACTATGGTTCCATAAGACTGCTTATCATAACCATCAGCCACATAAAAATCACCTTCAACCAAAGTAGTCATTGCCCAAGATACAGTGCGTCTTTGCTGCCACATACGTCCCTCAGCCTTACCTTGTTCAATTACCTGATTTTCGAGATCCACGCGCGACGGCATAAACTGTGCCGTTACTGCTCGTCCCGTCATTACATAATTTTCATTTTCGTTGAGCAGTTTCCAATTGCCCTCAAACTGATTAAAATATCCTTTTTCAATCAGTTCAGCCCAGGCCTCTTCAAGAGTTATTCCTTTTAATCTTTCTAAAAGATTATCCGAGACTTTAGGTCTTCCATCTGCAAAACGCTCTCCAGTCCATTCCGCTGTTAACGCTTTGATGTATTCTGGAGACTGCATTACATTCTGTCCATTCATTAAAGTATTGGCCAGAAGAAATGCTAAAAATAAAATGTGTTTAAGTTTCATACTATTCTTTTATTTTATTATTTAATTTAGTTTAATAATTTCGACTCTATTTGCTTTCTCTCATGAGAGTATTTTTATCTGTAAATAGGGCTTGCTGATTTTATCGAGTGTATTTAAGTTTTAATTTTGGGTATTTTTGATTTTGTCTGCACGTTATTGTTTCAATTTCATAGAATAGTGCTTTTAAGAATTCAATAAACTTTGATATTGTCCGATTTTTAAACAACGCACAAAAAATAGCATATTGTTCTGCTATTTTTGTTAATGTTATTAAATTCATTATAAAGAATATTGCCCCAATCCAACTCTCTGAGGTATCGCTTCTTTTTGCTGGAATATTGCTTAATCCATATGCGTTTTTTGCTTGCCCAAACTTAGCTTCTATATGATTTCTTTGATTGCGTTCTTTTTTGAGTTTTCTCTTTTGGTAGGCGTTAAGGCTTGTCTTTGGTGGTCTTCCTAAAGGTTTACCTACAATTCGTATTTCTAATTCTTTTAACCATTTTCTGTTTTCTCTATTAAGGTATATTTGGTCTGCTAAAACCAATTCGGGGTAATGTCCAAAAGTCTTTTGATACAGATTTACTTGTAGTTTTAAATCGCCAGCTTCATTAAATTGATTCCAACTGATGTGTTCTACTCTGCTCATTCCATCGACCACACTTGCGCTTATTTTTGCACCAAATTCGGTAGATGATTTGTCTTTTCCTCTAGGAATAGGGCGTACATAGGGCTGATATATATTAACAATTCTGTCCTTAACACTATGTGTTTTTTCTTGATACATATAGTGCTGTTGCTCATAAAGTAGCTGTATTACCCAGTATATTTTTTGGTCTCTTTTTGATAGTGGAAATTTTGAAGGATATGGATTTTTTGTTGAAAATAATCCAGAAATTACTTCCGCTTTCTTCTGGGCTTCTATATTGTTTAAAAGGGTTTCAATATAGGCTAGATTACGTTTTAAATAATTGAGTTGTTTCCCTATAAACTTACGAATTACCTTTTTTGATTTTTTTCTTTTCTTTGAAAACACTAAGTATTCTGTTCGAGCTACCCTACGATAATCTCTAGGTTTTTTTAAGGTAGATTGTTTGTAGAGCAAATCAATAAAACGTTCGGTTTCTTTCCTAGCAGTATTCAAAAGTCCTGCATCGGTAGGAAAAACAATTTTATGATTCGCAACCGTGGCATCAATCTTCAAGGTTCCTTTGTTTTTTGGCAAACCTTTTTGGTCATCATCATCATCATCACTAATCATTTTCTTTTTCGCCGGTTTTAAATCATCTGCTTTTTTGATTATAAGTGCATTCCACAAATCAAAATCATTACTTCCCATTCGCTTGCGAATATCTACAAAAACGGTTGGATGAAATGGTTCTTGGGTTTGAAAGCTTGTCAGCCCACAAAAGTACTGAAGATACATATTTTCGCTAATCATAGCAACTGTTCCTCGATCATCTAACCCTAGTTTATGCTTTACAATAATAGCTCCAATCACCATTCTAACATCAATACTTTCTCTGCCATAAGTGCTATTAAGGGATTTTGAATATACAGACGCTAAGGCATCCCAAGGAATAATTGTTGCTAATTTTACCCAACGATTATCGGGGCATAGGGATTGCTCAAAAGGATGTGAAAATCCATCTAAAGTAAGTTGACTTGCGGGGGTGTATTTTATCATAACTGCACAGGTTTATAACAGAAAGATACAAAAACCCTTGCAATTATCAAAAAAAAAGCAACACTAATTTACGTGTAATTAACTGATTTATATATAGTTGATTCTAGTTTTGTAGAAAATCAGCAAGCCCTAAATAGAGGTACGATCTTTAAAATCAACAGCATTAGCTTCCGTATCAATATATTTAAACCAATCCTCTTTTTGCTGAAAGTGTTTACTCTTATCCCAGCCCGCACCCGCATAATAGATAAAGGGACTATTGGTTTTGACTTTAACAAGAATGTATTGATCCCCGTCGTAAGAAGCATAACCAACAAAATCTTTGGGGTTTGCCAAAACCGCCGATCCAATGCTACCATGTTCTGGATTTGTGTTTTCCCATGTGCTGAGAGCCGCCTTATCTTGATTTTTGACAATTTCCGGTTTTCCATAAGTTGTAATACCTATAGCAATGATTAGCTCACGTTGCTGGTTACTTTAAACAGATTCGTGCCCATTCCCATTTCAATAATTTTCTTTTCCTCCAATTTCATTCCCGGGACGTCCCATGTTTGATAGTTCAACTGAACTCCTATGCCATCAGTTTGATTTTTAAGAAACTTATAGATATCGAAAGTTTCCGAAGGATATGGCTTGTTGTCGATCCAGACCGCAATTGCACCGCAACCTCTTAATTTACCCATATGATAAAAATCACATCCTTCTCCTCTGTCGGTATGATAATCTTTTCCCTCAGCATTTAATTTATACCATTTGTCAATAATCGGATAATCAACTTTCTTAGTCCACACATCAATTCCGTTACTCACTTTTGATCGTACCGACGGCCCGTAAAGCCTGTAGGCAATTCTGTCATTCTCCCACGCTACATCGCTTCCTCTGTCGAATTTCATATAAGCTCGTACTGATTCGGGTGAATCAGCGATAGCATAAACTCCTCTCCTGCTTAAGGATGTAATAGTATCAATCCCCATTTTAGATGCTTGTGCAAAAGCTAAAATAGCAGGGCCAAAAGCGTGATGATCATTAAACACCCAAGGACGGGATTTGTAATCTTCTTTGCTTCCCTGATTTGGCGCCAGACAGCTGAAGCAGGTATGACTGACAGAACCATCTGTGCCGATATAAGCAGTATATCCTTGCAGACCGAGTTTGAAATTATTTATATATTTTTGATCAAGTAGCCCTTTTTCTATCATCACACCCAAGCCAAAGAGAATCAGACCGCTGCCAGAAGTTTCTACATAGGAGGATTGATCGCTCATCTCCTGATGCCACAATCCCTCTGCATTTTGATAGCGTACTGCTGCTGTAAAAAATTGTTTTGCCAGTGCTTTAACTTCATTAAAACGAGGATGGGTTTTGGGCAAATCACGGACTAGAATTGATAAAGCAAATGCGCCCCAGCCATTCCCACGACTCCAGTTATCTTGAGAAATGCTTGCTTTACCATTAAATCCTCTGGCCTGATGCAAGAGTCCAGTATTTTTATCTTTTAAAATTTTAAAAAGTCCCAAGGTTTCATCTACAGCCATATTAATGTATTGTGGATTGTTGTTTTTCAGTCCTGTATACAATAGATAAGGGGTTACGGCAAAAGCCACATCAATAAAAATCTTGTCATTTGTTGCAAAATTGGCTGTCATTAAATCCTCAGGGGATCGCTTTTGAAAACGCATCATTTTATCCGCTACACCATCCACCGATTGATCCAATTCAGGAGCGACATTCTTCCAAGCTAAAAAAGCAGCGCCAGACCCACCAGCCTCATAGGAGATAATACTCCCTTTAGCATTTATTTCCCCATTGGAAAACTTTTTGTAGATTTCGATTGTATTTTTGAGTAAATCTTCATTTCCAGGTATGATGGAAAACTCACTGATTCCATGTAGCATTAGAGTGCCTGCGTAAAAATCAAGTTCCGTATGCTTCAGTCCCATTTTATAAACTGACCGAACAATATCCCCTGTAGCATAAGATGCACCATTCTGAGCAGATACTATTATACTTTGGTAAAATGCTAATAAGTAAACTATTTTAAAAAATTTCATGCTATTTTTAGAATTTGGGCAGACAATTTACAATGACTGTCTTCATTAGGAACAATATTATATTTAAATTTCTAGTAATCGGTTGATTTTGCTACAAAAGTCCATGAACCTCAACTTTAAACTAGAAATCTATTGCATTAATCTATAAATCAATTGACGCTGAAGATCATAAAACATGACTACAATAGTTCAAATTTTATTTTTTGATTATTTACTTGGATGTAAAAATCTCCTGACTCCAGTATTCTATTTCCATTTTCATCAGGAAAACTTAGATCTCTCATCGGGTCAATTTCAAAAGTGAATAAGCACTTTTCTCCAGCTTCAATTTCTTTCTTTTCAAAATATTTTAACTCTTTTATAGGTCTTGAAATAGATGCAGCTGGATCAGAAATATACCATAAAACAGTTTCTTTTCCCGATATCTTTCCTGAGTTTGTAACAACCACTTCAACTTTTAATTTTTCCCCTTTCTTGATTTTATCCTTAGATAATACTATCGGACTATACTCATAGTTTGTATAACTTAATCCGTGGCCAAACCAATATAATGGCTCTGTTGGGATATCTTGATAATAGCCTTGTTTATCAAAAGGTCTTGCGCTGTGACGCATATTATAATAGGTTGGAATTTGTCCTGTGGTTAATGGAAAAGTTATCGCTAGTTTCCCAGAAGGATTGATTCTACCAGATACAATTCCTGCCAAAGGTGTACCACCTGCTATTCCAGGTTGCCATATTTCAATAATCGCATCAGCCAAAGGCTCTAATCGAACCAACTCTAATGGCCTGCCACTGGATAAAATTAAAATGATAGGCTTACCTGTTTTCTTAAGTTCCACAACTAACTTCTCTTGGATAGAAGGTAAAGCAATAGAAGATCTTGAGGCATTCTCTCCACTCCAGGTTTTAAGTTCTCCAAGACAAACTACAACGACATCTGAATTATTAGCTGCAGTAACAGCTTCTAAAAAATTACTTTCATCTGTACCCTCGAACCCAGATCCTTTTGCGTAATTAATTTGGATTTTCGAACCAAATTCGCTTCTAAAACCTTCAAAAATTGATTCAACATCTGTTGCTTTCCCATTGAAGGACCACGCTCCCATGATGTTTTCGGTATCTTTTGCTATTGGACCTATTAAAGCAATTTTTTTTACTGAAGATGATAAGGGTAATACTGCCTTTTCATTTTTTAAAAGTACCATTGATTCTTCGGCTAAACGTTGTGCTAAGACTTTACTTTCGTCATTAAGATAACGCTCCTTTTCATCCACTATCTTCGTATAGGGTTCATCAAATAATCCTAAACGAAATTTAATGCGCAAAATTCTACTTACCGCATCATCAATTTTTGCAATGGTGATCTTTTTTTCATTTAGTAATTCCTTAAAATATTCCAAGTAAATACCGTCTTTCATGTCCATTTCTACTCCAGCATTAAACGCTTTTAAACCTGCTTCTTTTTTATCTTTTGCAACACCTTGATATATTAGTTGCTCTATAGCATTCCAATCAGAAACTACAAATCCATCATGTCCCCAACGTTTTTTTAAAATTTCCGTTAAAGTATAGTGATTTGCAGTTGCTGGTATTCCGCTAATATCGTTAAATCCAGTCATCAAAGTTGCTGCCCCAGCTTTTACTCCTGCCTCATATGGTGGCATATACGTTTCCCAAAGTGATTGTTTTGAAATATTGGTATAAGTGTAATCACGTCCTCCCTCACTCATTCCATAACCTACATAATGTTTCAAGCAAGCTGCAATTGAAAAAGGATCCGACAGGTTCTTCCCTTGATAACCTTCAATACTGGCTGCACCAAACACAGCATTCACATAAGGATCTTCTCCATATCCTTCCGCAACACGACCCCAACGAGGATCTCTTGCCACATCAACCATAGGAGAAAATGTCCAGTCTATTCCTGACATTACTGATTCCTTTGCTGCCGCCTCACAATTCAATTTCACTAATTCAGGATTCCAAGAACAAGCTTGCGCTAATGAAATAGGATAAACTGTACGAAAACCATGAATAATATCAAAACCAAATAGAATAGGAATTCCTAAACGTGATTCTTCAACTGCTTTTTTCTGAAGTTTATTTCGCAACACTGGATCTCCTGTAAAATAAATTACAGATCCAATACCAGAAGGTAAACCACTGACTTCTTTTCCTATATTATTAGGATTATTATTTGTTCCAAAAGTGAGTTGATTTAACTGAAGGATTTTTTCGTCTATCGTCATTCTCTTAACTAAATCCTTAATCCTGTTTTCAATGGGTGCTTTTTTATCTTTATAAACTTCTTGTCCAGATAAGATATTTAGTGATAAAATAAAGATAATTGCGACTATTTTACTTCTCATGTTCTTATTTTTATGTAATTATTGAATAATCCAACCCCATGGGGTCTAATTAAAATATTTGACTCTTAATTTTACTATGATTCTTATTATAAGCCTTTCAAAAGTTTTGGCTGATTTTAAGTCTCTTATTATTTCTTTTAATATTGATGAAAGTTTTTTGAGACAAAAGACAAAACATTGGGCGATGCGGAACGACAGTATATCCAAGTATGTCATCCATCTCGCACTCGGAATTCATTTGGAATACCTTTTTGGTTCATTAAGCCGTGTAGTTTTGCGTTATTTTCGAACCTAGGATCGTCATCACAACAATCAATGTACCACAACACCTCTTTGGCTTTTTCTTTAGGAAAATGATTTACCAATTCGAATCCATTGTGTTTTTGGTAATAGCTTTCCAATTGATCATCGCTAATGCTGGAGTTGTTTCCTTTATACATTTTAAATGAACTTTCTTTATCCTGTAAGCCTTTCCCCGCGCTTAATGTGCACGCTGCCACAAAAAATTCGGGTTGGTGCAGGGCATAAATAATGGTTCCGTATCCTCCCATCCACAAACCAGCTATGGCTCTATATTTTTTTTCAGCCCTGACATGATAATTTTTTTCGATATAGGGAATCAATTCTTCAAAGAAAAAATCTTCATACCTAAATTCACCATCTATACTATTGAAATACCCCCGTTTGCGGGTATTTGCATCGGGCATAACAATAACCATGTCTGTTGCATTTCCTGAATTAATTACATTATCTGCATTTTTTTTAACTTCACCAAACTGCACCCAACCTGTTTGATCATCACCCACACCATGAAGTAAATAAAGAACAGGGTAGCTTCTTTCGGAAGTAGCGTAATCTAGTGGTAAGTAAACAGCAAATTTTCGTTCCATATTTAGGATTTTGCTATTCATGGAGAGATTATCCATTACACTGCCAGTCTGGGCAAATAAATTAATGGAACTGAATACTATAATGAAAATAAGAATTGATGGATACTTGTACATTTTAATTGAAATATAGGAAACTATTTTTGATGCTATTATTTATTTTAAATCTATTCAGATTCCGTTACTTTACCACCAACCATAAATGTTTCAGTGACTCCTAATTTTAGAGCAAGGTGATAAGCCATAAAATTAAAGGGAACCATATTATGAATTACTGAGAAGTTTTCTTCAATTTCTGGTTCTTCAACTAAAATTACATGAGCTCCAGAAGCAGTAATTATTTTAGTAAGGTTTTGAGATCTTTTATACGATTTACCTTTAGCGATAATTTGAATAACAATACTATTTTTTGCTGTTTCTTTTGGACCATGATCGTATTGTGCCATGATTAATCCGTGAAAATCAAGCTTGGTACTTTCGCTTAGTATTAAAGCAGCCTGCATTGCTGTTGCAATATTTGGTCCGCTCCCTAAAATGTATATGCCATGAATCTCTTCATTTTGAATCAAGTTATATACTTGGTTAGCCATTGCTTCACCTTTCTCTTCATAACGCTTCATTTTATTTTCAAGTAATTTAATTGCATTACTTGCATCAAAGTTCAACCCTTTGAACAAAGCTAATAAAGTATTAATATAGGTTTTTGAAGATGAATATTGTTCATCACCTGCAACTAAATCAATATACTCAGTCATGTTTGGTGATAAACAAAGTGTGTTCTCTGGATAATTTGTTATCGCTTTATAAGCATCGAAAAGTTCAATACACCAAAGAGCTTCACTACTTCTACCAGACTGAGAAAGAATCACTCCAGAAAGAAAGCGCTTATTATTAGTCTGATAGTTAAAAAATTCTGAAGCAATTTCAGGCAGGATTTCAACTCCCATGTATTTAAAAGCTAAGGTGGCAAAATAGGAAGACCCCATACCTAAATATGGTACGTTTAATGGCAAATCTATTTTATTAGACACTTCCCAAAATTCCTTTGCTCTTGTAGGAATCTCCATAATTTCTTGTAGCATTTTGTTCATGATATTTTCTGTTTTAATGTGTTGATATAATGTTTATTTAAGCGAAAGTGACAGGTATACATTTACAATTTAGGACAGAATTAGTATTTGTTATCACATTGGATAAACTAGTAATTCTATTCGTTTTATTTCTATAACCACTTTCTTTTTGCGATAAAAGCTATTAAGAATGATAAATTAAAATGAGAAGTTTCATTTTGAGAATTTCATTTTTTTATAATTTGATACAATTACTTAAGATCTTCTACGGCTTTGGCGATGTTTTTCAAAAATAAGTTGCTGTCAACTGTTTCAGCAGATGAAATTATCATTTCTAGAACTTTCCCGAGATTCAAATCTACGAGACCAATTTTAGTACGGGTTCCTCCAATATCAATTCCAATTGCTACTTTATTCATTAATCTCCTTTTTTATCGGTGCACTTTGGCTTTAGAACTTTCAGTAACAAGCCTTGTCTTTTATTTAAATCTGAAAAAGCAAAGTCGTTTCGCTTTTATTTTAATTCCTTTTAAGATAATTTAGAATGTCTTATTATTTTACTAATATTCTAAAAGTCTTTATTTGATTTTGTTTAAAGTCTACTTTTAATTCGTCCGCAGATGGAGTTAATTTCTTTTCGTTTGTTTCGATATGGGTTGTTTTCCATGCCTCCGAAATTGGATTGTTTAATTTAAGGGTAGCGGTTTCTGAATCATTCTTCATGTTCCAAAGCCGCGTTATTAATCCATTTTCAATACCTTCTTCTGAAGGTTTTACACTCCATAGAATAATATCGGGATTAGAAACGGATACCAAGGAAAAGGCTGTTTTCTTTGAAGCCCCCTTACTACCTATAACCCTTCCAGTTATCAATGAATTTTGATGCTCCATTGAAAACTTCATAGCTGATGTTGCATCGAAACCAGATTGATGACTGGTAATAGCAAAATGATAATTGAAATTTACTTCGCCATTTTGTTTTGGGAAACCCAAATAATTTCCATCTTCTACTTTTTTATCTATCCTACCACCAGCCAGGGCATGAAGTTGTGGGGAGTTTTCATCAAGAGAATAGACAGAACTTTCGCCAAGTTTAAAGAAACTGCAATCTAAATTAGAAATGGTTACTCCGTAGTTTTCTTCACTTAAATCTGCAAAATGATTGAATGTTTGCCAATCGTATCGGGCATTTTGAGACGCATAATGGCCACCATGGGTTTCAAGTCGGGCTTTCAATACTGCTCCTAGCTCTTCATATTGAGTTGTTGGATTGTTTAGATTGAAAGAAAATGACCAAGTTTTTACATCATCAAAATTAGCATCAATACTGTTTTCTATCTCAATATCAGGACTGTTGGCAAATAGTGTCACTCGGGTGGTGTGCTTGATTGGTAAATCTGAAACCGCCTTTAAAGTAACAGAGATTGGACCATAATTTTCAACAACAATCGGATTTCCATGAGTTAGATCTTCAACACCTAAATCGTTAAGGTATTTCCCTTTTATGGCCTTTACTAGTTCCCGATTGGAACGCTTATCAATAATTTTGGTAATGGCTCCTGACGGACTTAAATGCAATTGATAGTATTTATTACTGATGGTTCCATTAGCCACAAGTAGTTCATTTGAGACTTGTTTTGGTTTTCCTTTTCTGATTTCAAATACTTTATAACCAACCGATGGAATGTTTTCTGCCAAAACACGAATGTATTTTTTACCTGACTTCATGATGATTTGACTGGTGACTTCTTGATTTTGTTCAAGATCGATCACTTTAATTGGATAATCGCCTTCCCATTCAAAATCGGCCACATCGCTTCTTGACCAGCCTAAAGGATTAAAAACAAAAAATCGAGGATTTTTTGTTTTCTGCAATTGATTCCCTAACTTTTGAATGGAAAGATTTAGTAAGGTATCCGTGTACACGGTTAGGTTTTGTTGCATTTTAATTTGCCAATCGGGACGTTCTTCCATAGCTACTTTGCTATCGCCAGTCCAGTCATGTTCCCAATAGGAGGCAAAAGAGTTCCATGCTGTATTTTTCACATCAATCAACTCATTTCCAAAATTAGGATTAGTAAGCCCAACAACACTAGCTAACGCCTCTGCTGATCGAAGTTTCTCTGTCGCTCGCCTCATTTTAGCAGTAGTTTCATTCATGGAAGCAGACAATAAATCCCATTCATTTCCATAAGTTACTGTTTCAGAAGGAAGATTTGGATAATTTTTCTCAATATCTTTAAAAAAATCTTCGAATACTGATACACGGACTTTTCGGTTAGGAGTCGTACCATTTTTAGCAGCTTGGATAAACTCAGGGGAGAGGTACGTTTCTAAATCGTCGTGACCATAACCAAATGCTGCTGCTACATTATATGGATATTTAGAATTGGGTGAAATGGTATCGCACATAGCATCTAGACGTGGTATCATGCTCCCAATTTCCCTCACAGCATCTATAGATGGAATAGCTGGACGGGTTTCTGCATAGCCTCCTAAAGGTGCGGTTTTCTTTTCATCGTACATATACCATTTCATTATTACTCCAGAACCATCAAGACCCGTATATCGATAAAGCTGGTTTCGTCGGTTTGCTCTGTATTCAAGGCTCATTTGGCTTCCATATCCACCTATGCCGTACCAACTGTACTTTGCGCCTGAACCAGCCCAAATAGAGCTCATTCCAAGTGGTATAGTATTGTTTTCCATGGTTCCAGCCATCAAAAACCTTAGGTTGTGCTTTCGTTCTATTTGACCTGCATAGTACATGCCGCGAATGGCTGCTTCAGTAGGCATACCACCATAACAGTTGATGAGCGGATGCAATGGCATACTAATATGCCCCGACTTAATAGCAGCAATCAACCTTTCGAATTGTTGTGGCGTACGTTGCTTTTGGTAAGCCTGCATCCAGTAACTTCCATCACAATTAAAACGCGCCTGAAATTCCTCAGGATTGGATTTAGTCGCATCAATTTGGTCTAAGTAATAATCGAGCATGTTAACAAACGCTTCATTATAGTCGGCCTCATTGGCTGTCCACATAAAATCGGTATGGTCATCATTACCCAGATAAATGCGTTTGACAGTTTGAGCTTGTATAGTATTAACCAAAGCAATAAATAACAAACCTATTTGTAACTTTTTAAATTTCATCATGTATTTTATTTTTAAATTTTCCTAACGGGTTTATCTCCCATAACAAATTCAATTGTTCCACCATTTTTTATCATATTATGTGTAAAGTATGGTTTGTGCCAAGACTTACTATTTATTTTAACCGATTGGATATATATATTTTCGGGAGAAAGATTATTGGCAAGAATGGTTAATTTTTGTCCATTTTCCAATTCTAGCGTTATTTTAGGAAAAGTTGGCCCAGTAAGATAGTATAGATCTTGACCTGCATTTGGGAAAAACCCCATGCAGGAAAAAATGTACCAACTACTCATCGCACCACTGTCTTCATTTTCTATACACCCATCTTCTGAAAATCGTTCCTTCACTAATTTACGAATGTAATAAGTGGCTAAATCAGATCTATCAGCATAATGAAAGGCTTGAACAGCTAGAAACGCAGGCTCATTTCCATAATTGATTAGGTCATTGTTAAGGGCGTATTGGAGCTTTTTAGCAAATTTTTCTTTGCCTCCTGACAGCTTTACCAGTTTTTCAAATTGGTGGGGCATAAAATAGGAATAGGTCCAGGAGTTCCCTTCGTAAAAATAATCTTTCCATGACCCCCATTCTTTTTTTATATCAATAGGTACGAAAGGACGATTTAATTTCTTTGGCACAATGAAACCCTTAAATCCATCACTCTCGGCTTCAGGGTTCCAAAGATTTACCCATTTTTCACTTCGAGAGAGGTATTTTTTATAATCTGCTTTAGTGCCAAGGTCTTTTGCCATAAGTGCAGCACAATAGTCATTATAAGAATATTCTAATGATACTGAACAACTCATCTTGCCTGCTGGAATCCAGCCTAATTTTTTGTACATGGCACTGCTATCAACCTTACTACCATAACTGATGCCGTTTCTGTTATTATCTGCTTGAAATTTTACCAGTTTATAGGCTTCTTTCCAATCGACACCTTCAACACCTTTTACATACGCATCAGCAATAATATTCGTTATGTTATCTCCTCCTTGATCATCATTCTTATCGTTTAAAGCTACATACGCATCTTTAACTCTTCCATTTAATTTTTGTCGAGCAATAAATGAGTTTATGGTACCACTTACCATGGATGGATTTGTTAGCACTTTCAAAGGATATAATGTTCGCCATGTATCCCAAACTGCTAAATGATCGTCCCATACCGGTACATCTTTGTCAAATATATTAGTATCATTGGTTTTGTTTCTAGGCTGAAAAGAAGCGTGATAAGCGGCTGTATAAAAAATACGCTTTTCTGATTCAGTGCCACCTTCAACCACTAACTTGCTAAGTTCCTGATTCCATTTCTCACGAGCTTGTTCTTTTACTTCATTATAATCCCACGAAGGTATTTCTGAGTCAAGCCAATAGGTTGCTTGTTCAATGCTTTTGAAAGAAATAGCGATCTTTAGGTAAATTTCCTCGTTTTCATTTGTATTATAATTTACGTAAGCGCCTATACGGTCCATTTTTTTCTGCGCTTTTTGCCTTGTTAAACCTTGTGATACAATGCCATTATACCAAGTACCAACAGATACTGGTTTTTTACTTAATCTTGCGCAATAGTAAATTTTATAATTTCCATCAGAAAATCCTCCTGTATACAACCCGTACCCTTTCATTTCATCTCCATCTTTGGATGAGAACTGAACTTCACCATCAATAAAGTGTACATACTTTTCAGGCATTCCAGTGGCTATATCTCCTAATTGATGCGATACGTCTAATAGAATATTTGCTTTATCCGTTTTTGGAAAAGTGAATCGATAAATAGCGGAATGTGTTGCTGGTGTTACTTCTGTTCTTATTTTATAACGGTTAAGCGTTACACCATATTCATAAGCGGTTGCAATTTCATTTTCTTTCGGTGAGTCGTGTTCCGTTTCTCCAACAGCTAAACCCACTTGTGGTGATAAAAAGATTTGCCCATATTTTCCCCATCCAGAACCACTGACATGAAGTTGACCAAAACCTCTTATGGGTTGATCAATAACATAGCAATCCATGTCGTATTTATTTTTACCTCCTGGGGTTTGCGGACTTGGATTTATACCTCCATAAGGAAGCTGCGGCCCAATAACATTGCTACTGTTAGCATCCCGCACGCCAATAAAGTTGTCTACGTAATCCACTAACTCAACTTTATTGTTTTGAGAAAAAGCAGTACTACTCAAAAACAATAAGGTAAGAACCGAAAATGTATTAAATTTCATCTGTAATTTAATCTGTTTTTATTTTTATTATCACTCTCAACCAAATAATTAGCCATTTTTATAGTTATTAATGTTGATTATATTATTAAACTAATTTGTTCTTAAAATACCTGCTGATGGAATATTAATTTTTACTAATCCCTTGAATCTTATTTTTTCTTTTCTGATTAGCTTCCCCATACAATCATAAATTGATATAGTATGAGTTCCAAAATCTTTATTGCAATCAAATACCAAACTATTTTTATGTGTTGCATTTACAATAAGGAAATCTTTATTCATATTCATAGGCGATATCACACTTGGTTGATAGGCTACAATTGCTGTTTTATTGTCTAGCGAAACCTCTGACCATGTATAATTTGCCTCTGGTCCATAATTGTATGCCTTTCCTCGGGTTAGCACTTCATTAAATTCATTCCATTGTAGTAACAAAAATTGAAGCATTTTTAAATGTGAAGCACTCATTTTGGTTAAATCCGTAGAAATTTGAGGAACAGATAAAAATGTTTGTAATAATTGCAACGCTGCTACTTCTGGAGTTTCATTTTCATTCCAAGCTAACGGATCGGCGTGTATTACCTGTTTATTTAAGTTGCGAGCATCTAACGTACGCGTACGATTTTCTAATATATTGTTAGGACAATCAATTGCTCTAAACATATTTGCATATTGTTGAAGTATAGGATTTGTGAAAAATTGTCTGTATTCTATAAGTACATCAGGATTAATGACTTTACAGCCAAGATAAATATCTGACAATAACTTAACTGTTGCTTCTTCTACACTTTCATAATCACGACCATTTCCCATTGGCAAATTTTTGGGAGCAAATCTTGAATTTATCAAATCCATAAAATCGATTTTAAATCCATCAATATTATTCTCTTTCATTAGTGAAACTAAACGCTCGGTAAGGTGTTTTCTCACTTCCGGAAAACGAGGATCTACAACCCAAGCACTAGCCCAGTCAGCCTTGTAGAGCATTTTATCTTTCAATGTTTCATATATTTTTGATTTTTCACCAATCATGCTTGGCGCTGTCCATAACATATATTTTAAACCCAGGTCTTGAACTTTTTCAACGTGCTTCTTAAAATCTTTAAATCGTGTAGTATCAATTTCCCAATCGCCATTATAGGCACAATAACCCGATTTTGCATCGTATGCTTTTTGCCATCCATCATCAACAATAATAGTCTCACAACCTATTTCCTTGGCTAGTTGTGCTTGTTGTTCTATATTTTCAGCATTTAGACCATCTGTTTTTAAAGCATACCAAGTACAATAAAAAGGATTGTGTGCTTTTTCAGGGATTGAAGCAAAATTTAATTGGTTTTCAGTTTTCCACCATTCCAATAAATCCTGTTGTGCAAGATTATAGTTAATATCTCTACTGTCGAATCGAATTTTAACTTTATAGGATTCCATTGCCTTTGTTGGGTAAGAAAACAATCCTATTTTAATATCAAATCCGACACCATTTTCTTCGTTTTCACCAATTTGTAATGTGGTAGGATAAACTAGTTCAGATACTGCAAGCGTTAATCGATTGCTATTATTGTTATTAATTAATGTCATACTTGGCTGATCCATCATAGCTGAAGTAAAAGCAGGCTTAGCATTAAAACTTACCGGTATCATTCTAGAAATTGGATAATGATACAGTGATGTGGGCACATTTAATGCATCCGCACCATAAGGACCTAAATAACTTTGAATATCAATTGAAGCTTGTTTGAATTTGATTGTAATAAGCGAAGGAATTGCTTTTTGTGGAGCCGACAGGCTAATTTCAAGCTCCTCAATTCCTGGTGCAATTGTTCTAACGTTGACAACTCGAGTAAAATTTTTGTCTTCACCTTCTATTGACAGATTAAATTTCCCTACTTGAAAAGATTGAGCTGAAGCTAATTGTGATAAAAAAATAAATGTTATAAGTGCTATTGTTTTCATTTCTAAAGTTATTATTTTAATATTTAAACTGATTTTTTTTGGGGATAGAACTTTTAGCTGCAATTAAAAAGATTGCTATTAAAATTAATGCAAGTGCTCTATTAAGTTTAAATTTATTATTTATCATTGTTTTGTATAGATATTTAAAAGTTAAAGCAAGAGGTCTGTCCTTTTTTATTTAATTCTCATCAATTTTCAGTTAAAAGGGATAGTTTCCTTATACTCGTATAATCAGTAATTTATATGATTTAAACCTACATAAGCCTTCTTTATTTGCCTATAAACTCTGTAGTAATGGGTTTTGAAGGCTGTACTTGGTTAGTCACTTTCTCTGTTATAATTTGATTTTCTAAATTAAATGTACTTGTTTGTCTAATATCTTGAGAAGAAACACCTGCCTTTATCGTATAAGTCCCTGCTTCTGCAATCCATGCCGCTTTTTCTGGGATATAAGATGATAAATCGTTAGCCGTAATCGTAAACTTAAGCACTTGTGATTCCCCTGGTTTTAAAAGTTTAGTTTTTGCGAAAGCTCTTAATTCCTGCACAGGTTTATCGATACTTTTTGAAGGAGCAGCTATATAAATCTGAACTACTTCTTTACCAGAAACATTCCCTGTATTTTTTATAGTTACGCTTGCTGTTACTTTTTTATTAAATTTCTTAGCATCCAATTTTAAATCATTCAACGAAAATGTAGTGTAAGATAACCCAAATCCAAATTCATAAGCAGGCTTCACTTTGTAGGTATTGTAATAACGGTATCCGGTATAAATTCCTTCTTCGTAAATAACATTTAGGGGATCTACCCCAGATGCACCTGGAAAGTTCTTCGCAGAAGAAACGTCGGTATATTTTTCTGGAAAGGTTATGGCCAATTTTCCCGAAGGATTTACTTTCCCTGTTAGTATATCTGCAATAGCATTGCCACCTTCCTGTCCGGGTTGCCAAGCAAGTAATATAGCATCACAATAGTTTTGCCAGCTAGCCATATCAATAACACCGCCTATGTTTAACACTACAACAGTTTTCTTTCCTTGGGCTTTAAATGCCTCGTAAACCCGCTTTATTAAGCTTATTTCCGAATCCATTAAATGATAATTGATATCTAAATTTCTATCTGCGCCTTCACCGGCATTTTTCCCGACAGATATTACCGCCATATCAGATTGTACTGCTTGTTTCAGGATAAAATCGTCTGGTATCTGAAGATCAGGTATTTGAGGTCTTCCTGCAGCCGAGTTTTTAGGTTTAGGTCGGCTGGCCTCTACACTGTCAACGTATTTTGTATATAGTTGTTCTACTTTGGGGTCTAATGTGTAACCCGCTTTAGTTAGTCCTTGTCCCAATGATATTATATACGCTTTATTTACCATTCCACTTCCGGTTCCTCCGGTAATTAGGTTATAAGTGGTGTTTCCAAAAGTGGCGATGGTGCGAATATTTTTAGAAATTGGTAAAGTGTTATTGGTATTCTTTAAAAGTACCATTCCCTCGGTTGCAGCAAGGCGAGAAACTTGTGCATGATTTTTAAGATCTGGTTTGTTAGAGATTTTGTAATTTCTGAATGTTGGTGTTTTCAAAACCAATTCTAAAAATTTTTCAATGCGTTGATCTACTACCGCAACATCAAGTTTGTCATTTGCCAAGGCATACTGTAAACCTTCTACTTGGAAATACTGACCAGGCATAATTAGTGAATGCCCTGCTTTTATTTGATCAACCACGTTTTTTGCTGCTCCCCAATCTGTTACAACCATTCCGTTATAATTCCATTCTTTTCTTAGTATTTCTGTAACCAGGTCGTATCTCTCTGCGGTATAGGTTCCGTTCAGTTTGTTATAAGAAGTCATCACGGTCCACGGTTCTGATTCTTTCAAAGCAACTTGAAACGCTTTAAGATAAATTTCTCTTAATGCCCTCTCACTAACTTCTGCATTGGTGCTAAATCGTTTTGTTTCATGGTTATTTGCAGCAAAGTGTTTTAAAGAAGTTCCAATACCATTGGATTGTAAACCGTTAATTATAGCGGCCGCAATTTTTCCTGAAACCAAAGGGTCTTCGGAATAATATTCAAAATTTCTTCCATTTAAAGGATTGCGTTGAATATTATTACCCGGTGCCAGAATAACATCAACACCGTATTCCAGTACTTCATTTCCAAAAGCTTGACCGACTTGGTTAACTAAATCCACGTCCCATGTGGAAGCCAATAATGTGCCTACTGGAAAAGCCGTAGCATAGTAAGTAGCTGAATCCTCTTTGCGGGTAGCGGAAATTCGAACACCTGCTGGTCCATCGGCAAGCACAATAGCTGGAATCCCCAAACGGGGAATAGCAAAAGTAGTTCCGGCAGCACCAGGCACTTTCTTTTCTGTAAAACCAATAATTCCGTTTGATGCTGCGACATCAGTTTTTGGGTTTTTCAATTCCGCTTCGCTGCCCAGCAATAACCATATTTTCTCCTCCAGCGTCATGGCTGCAATTACCTCTTTTATGGAGTTTTTAGCCAATTGAGGAGTCGTTTTTTTATTTGTTTGAGCCAAAGCTGTCAAAGAACAAAGCCATAAAATCAAAACTGACTTAAATTTATTACTGATTGTCATAAAAAAATTGTTTTAGGTATATTATAAATTGGATTTAATAACTTATGCTTTGTGTGTTTTTAAGAATTTAAAACTTATCTAATTTATTTTCCTTTATAAAAAGAATTAAATCATCTGCCATTGCTTGTTGTTCTGCAATTTTAGGGTGTCCATCTGTATCCTTGTATTTAAAGAAATGAGTATACACATTAGGATCATTTAAACTTTTGGTTGCTTTATCGACTAAACCAGGCCACTTTGAACCCTTTTTAGTGATGTCCATATTACCCAAAGCGCAAATAATTTTTGCGTGTGGATAAACTTTACGAATGGAGCTAATAAATTTAGTATAAGAATCCATCATAAATTGATCCGAAGGTTTTTCTGATCCAAATCTTATTTTAAACTGCTCTTCTTTAGGCATATTTACAATCCAACTGTCGTTTTGAAATAAATTAACAACTACTATATCCGGTTGGTATTTGGTAAAATCCCATTTACTGTTGGGATCATTAGGGTTTAGTCTGTCATAAATGTCTGGCATTATAGCATCAAACCAGCTCACAGCTATACCTATTCCACTTTTAGCGCTGCAATGGTATTGTGCATTGAAATATCTTGAAGTAATTGCACCGTAAGTATGGTAATTATTAAAAAACTCAGGCTTCCCTGAATCGGGACTGCCTACAGGTACTTCTACCCCATGTCCGCAAGTAATGGAATTACCAAAAAACTCCATTTTTAATTTCTGCTTATTTCTTTGATTAATTACCTTAGAATTTGAATCTACTATAAACCCATAAAAACCTGTAACGTGTCCATCATTATTTGTTGCTTTAAAAATCTGAATAGTATGCCGTTTTTTATTTAAATTGCTTGCTAGCACATAAGTATGCTTCCCTTTTAAAATCTTAATTTTTTGAGTGTAATTCTCGTCAATAATTACGTCATAATAATTTACGTCAATGTTTTCGGAAAGTATCGCTTTTACTGTCTTAGTGTTTTTTACCTTGATTTGAACGCTTGATCCAGGCCAGTAAAATTTGGCAATAGAATCTGTCTTTTCAATTCTTCCGCTATAGTTTAATAGCTTATCATTAAAACCAATTTCCTTAAATTCTTGAGCGAATGCCAAAGAACTTAAAAATAATAAAACTGTAAATATTAAAATATTTCTTTTCATTTTAAAATTTTTATTGAACACAAATAATATCTTTTTCACCATCCCGCTTAATGGTTCATTTTTTTCAATTGGAGGGTAAGTCCGCCTGTTACTGACACTAAGTATTAGGAAACTGATTCTATGTAATTTTTAAATTCAAACATTTCCTTATGGTATTCTTTACTCAACTTTTACTAAAGTTGTCAGGTTTTTATTTTCTAACAACATCTTTTCCGTCGGTTGACCTCCACCAATTGAAAATTCATAACTTCCACTTAAAGGTTTACTATTTCCATTATCATCCAAGGCAGAAATAGCTTCATTTTTAAGATTAAAAGTCACAGTCCTAGTCTCCCCTGCCTTCAATGCAATACGCTGGAAACCTTTTAGGTCTCTAATCGAATTGTTTATTTTATCATTTTTATGAGTTACATACAATTGTACTACTTCATCACCATTTCTGTCTCCTGTATTTGTAACTTTTGCTTCTACAGTAATTTCATTCTTAGCATTGGATAGATCTGAAATTTTAAGATTTTTATATTCGAAAGTAGTATAACTTAATCCAAAACCAAAGGGATACAATGGCTCTCCTTTGAAGTAACGATAGGTTCTGTTTTGCATACTGTAATCTTCAAAATCAGGTAATTGACTAACATTTTTATAAAAAGTGACCGGTAAGCGACCTGCGGGGTTGTAATCGCCAAATAAGACATCTGCGATAGCCTCTCCTCCCTCCTGTCCTGGATACCACGCTTGAATAATTGCTGGAATATTTTCGGCTTCCCATTCAAACCCCATAGCACCACCAGACATATTAATAAACACCACAGGTTTCCCGGTTGCATTTAAAGCTTTTAGAACTGCCGTTTGAACTGCTGGCAATTCAATATTTGTTCTATCTCCTCCTTTGAATCCTTCTACAGAAACTGGCATGGCCTCTCCTTCTAACTTTGCCGAAATCCCTCCTACAAACACAATAACATCTGCATCTTTTACACGTTCCGCAATTTGTTCGGGTGATAGTTTTTCAATTTTACCTGCATCAAATTTAATTTCTGCATTATCTGTATATTGCAAATGCTCAATTACTACTTTATATTTTTGTCCTTTAATCGCATTGAAAGTATAATATCCCGTCTTTAAATCGGTTTCAATTTTCTTTTCACCATTAATAAATAGTTTGCAGCGGTCATCTCCTTGTAAAGCAAAAGATACTTCTCCTGAACTGTCTGGAATATATTCCGAAGTCCAACGCATTGAAATACTATTGGCGATCACACCTTCGGCAACAAGTTCACCATCACCCCATTGAAAATCAATCTTTTTATCTAATTTTACTACAGCTGGTACACCCTCCCATTTTGTGTTTTTAAAATACTCTCCATTAAAACCTTGTTGCCCTTTATAATTAAATTGGCTCGGCTTATACTGCGATTTAAACACTTCATTATCTGCTATATTTACTCCCTGCTCATAAATTATTTCACCCTTAAATTTTGATTTAACCCCCTCTAAGACAGATACTAACTCTGATGGAAACCCATAGTAATTTGATAATAAAACAGACTCATCTGCTGCATTAGGTCCTACTATCGCTATCTTTTTTATGTTTTTATTTATCGGTAATGTATTACTTTCATTCTTTAACAAAACCATAGATTCTTGTGCCATTTTTAACGCATGTGCTTTGTGCTCTTTCGCCTCTAAGGCACTCAAATCAATGTTTGAAAAAGGAACTTTAGATAAAGGGTCAAACATCCCTAAACGAAACCTGATGGTAAATAACCTTTTAACTGAGGTATTGATTTCGGTTTCTGTCAACAACCCATCTGCAAGTGCTTTTGATAAGGCATTGTAAGCAGGATCGCCCGAACATTCACAATCAGTACCATGCAATACCGCGGCTGCGGCGGCACTTTCTTTATTGGGATGGGTTTTATGAGTTTTCCAAAAATGATTAATTCCCCCACAGTCCGATGTGACGTATCCTTTAAAATTCCATTTTTCTCTTAAAATGGAAGTCATTAATTTATCATTACCACAGCAGGGCTGCCCATCAAATGCATTATAAGCACACATAACTCCACTTACTTTTGCATCAACAATTAAATCTTTAAAAGCTGGCAGGTATGTGTTCCATAAATCATAATCTGACACTTCCGCATTAAACGTACTTCTATTCCATTCAGGACCGCTATGTACTGCATAATGTTTAGCACATGCCGATGCTTTTAAATAATTAGGATTATCACCTTCTATACCTCTCACAAAGGCTTTACCTAAAGCACCTGTTAAAAATGGATCTTCTCCATAAGTCTCTTGGCCCCGCCCCCATCTTGGATCCCTGAAAATATTTACATTAGGAGACCAGTAGGTCAAACCTAAATAAATACCAGTATTCCCTTTTTTTTGTGAATCGTTATAAATAGCACGTCCTTCGGTTGAACAATAGTCTGCCATAGTTTGCATTGCTGATGGATTCCATCCCGCAGCCATACCAATAGCCTGTGGATATGAGGTTACATTGTATGGACTTCGTGCTACTCCATGTAATGTTTCATTCCACCAATTGTATGCTGGAACATCCAATCTTTCGATTGCAGGAGAATTGTTTACCATCTGACTGATTTTTTCTTCAATAGTCATTAAAGAAACTAAATTATGAACTCTTTCTTCTACTGAAAGTGATGGGTTTTGAAATGAATTTTTGTATTGAATTTTCTTTGAACAAGAAACGATACAAAGTGTCACTACTAAAAAACTAATTAAGATTGTTATTTTGCTTTTCATTATTTCTGTATTTTTTTTTGATAGAATTTTAATTATTTTTTTACTAATTTTCCTCCAATTATAAGCTTAATTGTAACTTCACATCTGTAAACAAAGACTTGTCTCATGTTTTTTATATCTATTTTTTTCGGTTCTTTTTAAAAAATCCAATTAATCTAATAAATCAAATTTCATAGCGAATCCTCCACCAGATTGCATTTCAATTGTTAGTGTGTCATTGCTACTTTTTTCGTTTGTTATCATTTTATAATCATTCCCTATTCTATCTGCATTAACCCCGTCAGAAAACAACGTCATTTTGTACTTATTACCCTCTGTTAAAAAGTTAAAATTAATAGTAATATTTCTATTTTCATCATCTGTAATACCACCAACATACCAACTATTCCCATGCCTTCTTGCTATTACGGCATAATCACCTAATTTGCCATCTAATGGAATAGTTTCATGCCAAACGGTTGGTGTTTTTGATAAATAACTTAAGATTTCAGGCTCTTTTTCGTAAGTAGTTGGAGAATCTGCCAACATTTCCAGAGGCGCATATAAAATTGTAAACAAAGCCAACTGCTGACATCTTGTTCCTTGAGTCATGGGACGTTGCATACTTATTCGGAAATCTGATTTTGAAACGTTATACATGCCACCAGGTGTATAATCCATAGGGCCTGCAAGCATTCTTATAAAAGGAATATGGGTTAAATTTTCTGGTGTACCTAAATCTGAAAATTTATTCCATTCTAAGCCTTTAACGGCTTCATAATTAAGTACATTAGGATATTTTCGTTCCAATCCTTTTGGTGTAAATGACCCATGAAAATCGACAAGCATTTTTCGTTTTGCTGTTTCTTTGGCTAAACGCTCATAAAAATTTACAACATATTGGTCATCACGACTCATAAAATCAACTTTGACTCCAGAAATTCCCCATTTTTGAAATTGATCTAGCGCCTCGCTCATTTGTTTATCAAGTGTATGCCATACACACCATAAAAAAATACCTACATTTTTATCTTTAGCATAATTGATTATTTCATACATATCCAAATTAGCCGTTAAATTTAATCCGTCAGCTGTTACAACCGATCCATCGTTTAGTTTTAACAAATCCATCTGATCGCTCCATCCCTCATCCATCATAATGTACTCAATACCATTATTTGCGGCAAAATCAATAAAATATTTATAGGTATTGGTGTTATAACCTGTTTTAAAATCGACGCCAGTAAGGTTGTTTCCACTATACCAATCCCAAGCGACTAAGCCAGGTTTAATCCATGAACTATCCTTTATCTGACTTTCTTCCGCAAGTAAAAAAGACAGGTTATTGTATAACAAATCCTTATCTTGTTCTGCAATAACCATAATACGCCAAGGAAAACTCCTTTCTCCTTTAGTTTTAGCTATATAATTAGCAAACTCATAGGGATTACGTTGAAAATTAGTACCTCCGCTAAGAGAATCCTTTAAAACAAATCTGGGAAATGTTCCTGATAAACCATTTTTTCCATTGTATTGTAAAAGCATTCCCGGGTAATCTGATAGTCCGGACTCCAAAATCGCAATTTTAACAGGTAGGTCAACTAGCAGCGGTAGGCTCGCTTTTGTTCCACCTGATAAAGTTGAAATAGCATCGTGTATATAAGAATCTTCATACCAATTACCAAATCCTTTTCCTGATTGTGCCCAAACTTTTACGTCATTTTTAAAATTGAATTCAGCTGTTTCTTCTACAACTATTATGGGGCTTGAAAAGTTGGTTGAAAAGCGGTAAGCGATACCCGAATTATACACTCTAAAGCTAACCGTAAAATGGTCTTTAAAGCTTAATTTAATCTCGTTATAGTTATCTTGATAAGATGACGCCATACCATAGACTGGGTTCACCATCTTATCTACAGATCGTTTACTTACCTTCTTTAGCTTTGGATACTTGCCTAAAGTTGGAATGTTTTTTAAACTTAGTGCTATAGTATTGTACGCACTAAGTTCGTTTTCATCATAGCTAACTTTATAAGAAATAGTAGAATCTACTTTTATATCTACTTTAATTTTATTGTTAGGTGACATTATGGATTGACCATTCATGCTCATCATGCTCATTAAACTTAATACCCAGATTGATTTAAAATATTTTAACTTCATAAATTATTATTTTGATGCAAATCATTTAGTTTTTTAAAATTTAAAGACATTCATCCGCCAAATATAAAATGGACTCATAATTCTTTTTTACGACTTCAGACATAGCCATTTCGCAGGTTTTGGTTGATGCGTAATAACCATCACAATTTTCGTTTTTCACTTCTTGTCTCTCTGCTTTCGTTGCAGATTCTGTCAATTCTGGGAATAAGAAACCTCTATCGCCAGCCATTCCACAGCACCCATTATTTTTTGGCAAAACAACCTCTTTTGCAAAGTGTTTAGCCACGTTTAAGAATTTATCTTCAATTTTTAGTTTTTCCAATGCGCATACGGAGTGTAAAACAATATTGTTTTTAAGTTCTTTGACTTTGCTTTTAGGAAGTACCATATCGTTTAAAAACGCTACAGCATCCATGATTATAAGTTTCTTGTATTTTTCTTTATTTTCTATGTTTAAAGTATCCCCAATTTGTTTTAAAGTATAGGCACAAGAACTTACGTCTATAATTACAGGTATTCTGCCACCATCTGTAGCTTTCCAAAGTTTTTCTACAGTTGTATTTGCACTTAAACTATATGCTTCTTGATGGCCTTTTGATGAAAATATTTGTCCACAACAACTAGTATCCAGACTTTCTAAAACAGCAACTGTTATGCCAACCTTCTTAGAGACACTCAAAAAAGTTTCCATAATATTTTTTTCTTTACCATCATAATTACCTAATAATCTGGAAATACAAGAAGGAAAAAAGACGATATCAGGATTGATTTCTTCCTTAATTTTTAAAACAGATAAATTAGGAGGGTATGGTATTTGGCTTGTCCACAAAGGGGCACTCGAAACCGCTTTCTTTAACAGAACAGTTAATTTGGTCATCGTTTTTTTTCCAAAAACACGATTAACAAACATTCCGAATTTCAAAGCTGCTCTAACAATCCATTGGGCTGTGCTAAAATTTTTAGCAACGGTTAAAGCTATTGAATTAGCAAAAGACGAATGATTTTCTCTTCGTAATCTTTTTACCAAATCACCCGTATTAATGCCAACAGGACATGCAGTGGCACATAATCCATCAACAGCACAAGTATCCAGCGCTTCGTATTGATATTGTTCTTTTAGCAGCTTATAATTCGCCGTATCTCCTTTTGCTTCAAGTTTTTTTAGAGCTCTTCTTACTACAATACGTCTTCTTGGGGTTGCTGTTAAATCTCTGCTCGGGCACCTGTGTTCACAATAGCCGCATTCAATGCAGGTATCCACTTCACTTTCAACCGTTGGCAGCTCTTTTAAATTCTTTAAGTGTATATTTTTATCTTCGTTAATAATAACTCCTGGATTTAAAAGCAAATTTGGGTCAACAGATTGTTTTAGGCTTTTCATAATTTCATAGCCCAATCCGCCCCATTCTGTTTCTACAAAAGGTGCCATATTTCTACCTGTACCATGTTCTGCTTTTAGAGTGCCATCATATTTATTTACAACCAATACTACTACATCTCTAATAAACAAGTCATATCTATTAACATCTTCTTCTGTGTTAAAGGATTGTGTAACAACAAAATGAATATTGCCATCTTTTGCATGTCCAAAAATTATGGCATTTGGATATTTATATTTTTTAAATAATTGCTGTAAATCTACAATGGCATTTCCTAGCTTTTCAACAGGAAAAGCGACGTCTTCCAAAATTACAGTAGTACCACTCGCTCTAACAGCTCCAACAGCAGGAAACAACCCTTTTCTTACTTTCCATAAGGAGGCCATTTCCAATGGATCACTTGTAAATACAGGTGTTTGAATTACTGCTGAAGACACTGTTGAATTTAAAAACCTTTTAACTTTTTCTTGTAAAACTTCAATATTGTTTTCTTGATATTCTACCAGTAATGCTGCTGAAGATTCTGGGAGTGTTTTTACAAAATCTGGAATGGATTCCATATTTTCTACCGCTCTCAAAGAAGCCCTATCCATTAATTCTACCATTAAAGCTCCTGAATTAGTCAAAGGAACTATAGCATTGCAAGCATCTGATATGGATGAAAAGTATAATAATGCAGTAGATTTGTAACTATAATCGGTAACTGTATTTAAAACCACTTCAGCAATAAATGCCAATGTGCCTTCTGCACCAATTAGCAAATGGGCTAAAATATCCAGAGGATCCTCAAAATCAATAAAAGCATTTAATGAATAGCCAACCGTGTTTTTGGTCAGGTATTTTTTGCGGATTCTTGCATATAACTCTGGATTGGAAATTATTTTATTTCGAAGGTTGGAAATATTAGTAAAAAGTTGATTTTCTATACTCTCAAATCGTTTATAATCTTCTGTATTCTCTGTTGAATAGACATGTCCATTAGGTAAAATAAAACGCAAATATTTTACCGTATGGTAGGAGTTTAATTTAACACCACAACACATACCACTGGAATTATTGGACACAATTCCCCCTATCATGGCGGCACTAATACTAGCGGGATCTGGGCCTATTTTTTTATTGTATTTTTTTAAATGTGCATTTACCATAGCACCTGTAATACCTGGCTGTACACGAACCGTTTCTCCGTTTTCTTGAACTGTTATATTATTCCAAGAGCTACTTAAATCTACTAAAATCCCATCTGTAATGGATTGTCCAGAAAGGCTAGTTCCTCCTGTTCGAAATACTAATGGAATATTTTGATTTTGTGAGAGTTTAAATAAAGTAATAATTTCTTCTTCATTTATAGGTTGCACCACCGCCTTAGGAACTAAATGATAGAACCCAGCATCTGAAGCAAAGGAAACAACATCAATAAGTCGTGTTCTTATGCGGTTTGACGGCAGTATTTTAGCTAATTCTATTTCTAACTCCATTTTACTTTCAAATTAAATCATTACTCATATTAAGGCATCAAAACTCAATTAGACTTTTTAATGTTTAAAATAGTTGCTTCTGCAATTAAAATAGGAGCGTCATAGACTGGAATGGTAATGGTTGTAATATCATCAGAATAGCTCCATTTGTCTAACTCTATTTTATAAACTTTTCCAGTCATAAGATCTACCCATACAGGATTTTTAAAATTGATATGTTTTAATTTTAATTCCACATTTGTTGTTTCGAAAGAGTTAGTCACATTTTGACCGTCTTTCCAAACAACTACAAGTGGGCTATTATCCTTTTGGTAACCATATACAGATAAAGATTCATTAGAAGTAGTCTCATAAGAAAATTGCTTGTCTAGTACTAAACTATCGTCAAAAACAGAAGCTATATTTTGTATGGCATAATATGCCACTTTGGGTCGTATTGCCGCCATTGTGATATCAGACTGTATCAACCCTTTGGTATTCAAAACTGCACGATCGCCCCAATTATAATAAATATCAATAATTGTAAAAACAGAGGTTTCTATATCATGTCCTAAATCACCCAATACACGTCTCATATCATATTTTGCCTGTGTATATTCCGTCCAATAATATTCAGACAGTGCAAAACTTGGTATGTACGTTGACGGTGCACCGTTTTCCCCTTGGCGTAAAAGAATTTTATCTGAATATTTTTCAAGAACAGACTTTAACCCTAATACTTTCGCTTCGGTATAAGCCTCTTCAGGAGGCATGGTATAGCTATGGTAGCTTATCCAATGAAACAAATCTAGTTTACCGGCATCAGCTATTACCTTTAAAAAGGTATTTAAATATATTTTATTACTATTAGAAGCAAATGCTAACCCTGCTATTTTAGCCTCAGGTTGTATTCTTTTAATAATTTCTGCTGTGCGTATATTTAGCTTAGCTGTAGTTATGGGATCTATATGCCCGTGTAAATCTGGTTCATTCCATACCTCCCACTCTTTAACACGATCTTTATACCTAGATACTAATGCTGCAACCCATTTATCCCAAGCCTTGTATGCTTCCTCAGAAGTCATTATTGAGTTTAACAAGTTTACGCCTCCACCTCCTTGATAGGCGGGATTTCCATAAGATGTTTGTAGCCATGGCTCGATATTATTTGCGACAGCAAAGTCAATAATTTCATCTAACCATTTCCAATCATAAACACCCGGTACTTTTTCACATTTAGCCCATCCTGCTTGTAAACGTATCTTTTTCACCCCTAGTGGCGGAAGATAATCTTTGTAGTTATTCCACACCGTATGGTCTCTATCCAAAGTCTCTGCTCCAACAGTAATTCGAGATGAAACAATATCATTCGTGTTTTTTGGAATAAGCATACCGATGGCTTTCAGTTCAATTTTAAGTGGTGTTTTTACCCTATTGGCCGTAGTATCTATAAACTGTGCAGATACTATACTCGAAAAGCATAATACTAGAATTAAAATACTATTTCTAAATTTCAAGGTTTTCATGGTGTTTTTAATTATAAATTAAACGTAAATATATTTTCACTTCCTTCTTTTAAATGAACGTTTTTTCTGTAAACATTCCCTGATTCATCTTCAATTTCAACTTCATAATCACCATAAAAACCTCGAAAAGAGACCTCTCCTTTATGATTGCTCTTCATTTTTAAATTTTTTGTCATCCAATCCTCTTTTATCAACTTTAAAAGTCTGTTGTAAACAGGTTTTGGATTGTATTCCTTATCTAACAAACCTCCTCCTTTTAGCCATATATTTTTATCAGAAAGCCCCCACCAATGAATAGATGCAATGGAAGGGTATCCAAAAGTTAAGGTATAAAACTGTTCGGCAAATTCTGCTTGTGCATTTTCCGTCCACGTGCCTTCTCTCCACCCTCCTGTAATAGTTTTTCCCGAAGATTGGGGTATAAATTCTGTTATATGAAGAGGTAACCCAAACTCATTCATCCTATCGTAGGTTTTTATCAAGTCTATAGGAGAAAACCACATTTCTCTAGGCTCATGCGCTTGAATACCAATACCGGTAACAGGTATATTTTTATTTTTCAACTCTTTCAGTAACAAATAAAACTTTTCCCTTATATCTGGCTTAGCGATTAGATAGAATTCATTAAGGATAAAATCTCCATTTTTATTGGCCTCAGCTGCCCATTCAAATGATTTTTCTATCCATGGCAGAGTTTCTTCCAGTGTAATGTTTTCTGTATTGTATCGCACGCCATCGTCTATTTTAGCCTCAGCATAAATGGTATCTTTTAATGCACTTTCCCAAGGAATTGTATTAACAGGTTCATTAACAACATCCCAAATTTTAATTTGATTTTTAAAACCACCAACTAGATTATGTATTCTGGCTTTGTAAAGTTCATTTGCCATTTCCAAAGGCAATTTCAATAACCAATCAGGAGTTCCTGCTCTATGTGTCCATCCCAAAGTATGTCCCTTTGGAGTTATATTATTTTTTAAACACCAATCTAATTTTTCTTGTAGTTTTTGCCATTCTGGTTTCCCTTGCTTAGGCTCGTATGGTTCCCATTTAACTGTTAGTTCTGTAAAATTAAATAGAGCTACAAACCGTTCCTCAAATTTTATAGCTTCTTCTGGTAATAGATTTATTACCTCCTCGCTAAGATTTCCAAAAAGAAAATCTTGTGTAGTTTGGTTTAATTCAATTTTAAGGTTTTTAACAGGTTTGCCTTTATCGTCTGTAATTAGAACAGTAGCATTACCCTTTCTGTACTTTTCTATATTTTGCTTTGCGAGTTCCAGATAGTGTTTTTCAACACCTATATTTCTTTTTATTTCTTCATCTGTACCTCCGGAAAAAGAAGTAATTCCTTTTGTTAATTGTTTCACTTTATCATCAGTAGATTGCGCCTGAATTGAATGGTAACTTGAAACTAAAAAAGCAATTATTATTAGTGCATTATATTTCATTGTATTAGTTATTATTGATACGACTTAATAGTTTTCATAAAAAGCACCTTTTTAATATTAAAACATCAGTGCAATGATATGTTTGTATTATATGTGAATATTTTAAAAAGTTTATATATTTAATTAATTATTTCGTTTTCTGCATCAAATTTCATTCTTTAGATTCAATCTATAATTTACGACTTTTAAATATTTTTCAGCCAATCGTTTTCCGATTTTTCTTTGTGATTTAGAATTGAAATGCAAATTATCTCCAATATTTTTTAAATTTCTAGTATTAATTAAATATGTATTTGGATCATTAAAAGCACAGTCTTTTATTTGTTGGTTGATTCTTTTTTTATCTGAATGATAGTCTTTAAATATGCCTATGCCACCTGTTAAAATGATTAGACTTTCATTACCAACACTATTTCTGAATTCCTTAAATAACAATCTTAATTTATTTTTATAATTAGGAATTAAAATAGGCAAAGCATCACTTTCTCCTTGATGCCATAGTATGGCTTTAATTGTGCCATAGTTTTTAGCCATTTCAACTTTATCTTTAAAATTCGATAAGAGTTTTATTTTTCTATGTATTGAATCGTTTACCCATTTATCAATGGAGCTACCTCCTAAAGCTGTAGGAATTAACATAACTGAAATTGAATCTGGTATGTGTTTAACAATTTCTAAACCAAAAGCCATTCCGCAATCCAATCCAGACATCTTTGGTTCATAAAAATGCATCGGTTCTTTTGCTAAAATAATTTCATTTTCATTATTAATAGACAATATTCGTTGATTGGGTATTGTATCGTTTGATTCTACAAAAGCCCTTCCAGCCATATTAGATTGTCCTGCCAAAATAAAAACCCACACATGCTGCTTTGCAGGTATTTTAATTGGGTACTCCGTTTTATTCGGAAAATTAATGGTTCTTTGCTTTACTTGACCAAAAGCTGATAAAGTAATTAACAAGGTTAAAAATAGAAGTACATTTTTCATATTATTTATATCAATAAAAACCGAATACTTAAAATACTAAGGTTAGGGTGTTTTTATACCACAACCATGCATTAATCCTTTAATATAGCCTATTCCAAATAGATTTCCTTTCATTTCATAACCCATATTTTCGTTTGTTTCTCCCGCCATACTTGGCACATGATCGGAACGTAACGGGCCAGCAAAACCAACGTCTTTATACGCTTTTATCATTTTAAACATATCTGTTGGTCCATTATCATGAAATGTTTCTCTAAAATTATCTGGTGTTCCAACAACGTCCCTAATGTGTACAAAAAATATTTTTCCGTTTTTGCCATGTTTTTGAATCATTTCATAAACATTTTCGTTCATGGTTGTAAATGTTCCTTGGCAAAATGTCAATCCATGAGAAGGACTGTTTGATAATGATAGCGCTCTATCCATAGCCTTGGCAGAAGTTAAAATCCTCCCTATTCCATTTACAGGACTAATTGGCGGATCATCAGGATGCAAAGCCATTTTTACCCCATTAGCCTCAGCAACCGGCATTATCTGCTCTATAAACCATTGGTAATTATCCCATATTTGGTTTTCAGAAAATATCCCCCATTTTGAGTTTAGTTCTTGTTTAGAAGTCTCATAATTAAAACCACTAACCAAAGCACCGCCTCTTTCTGTTATATTTTTATTTGTTCTGTACCAACCTGTTGCCATGAAATTATAGCAAAGCAATGGAACTCCCAAACGCCCCATATTTTCTAACATTTTCTGATATTTTTCAATATCACTTTCCCTACCTTCTAAGCCTAATTTTATACGATGCATATCAAATTGATCGCCTTCTAATCCATAAAGGTTAAACCCTTCTTTTTCATAAATTTCTTTTGACCTTGCAAAAGACTCAAAATTATCAATTGAAGGAGCTCCAGTAAGTTCTGGAGCTAATTTTGCTATCGCATGATCGATACCCATTTGACGACATAATTGCCATTTTTCATCAGGGGTGTTTCCGAAAAATAAAAAGGATAATTTCATATTAAAAGTATCCACCTTTATCAGTTATCTCTTTTACACTTTGTCCTTCTTTAACCCAACCAAATATTTTCTTTTCATTTTCTTTGATTTCTTCTGCACGAACTAATACCTCATAAGCAACATCTCTAGGCACTACCAATACTCCATCAACATCGCCTAAAACAATATCTCCTGGCTTAACTACAACATTTCCTATTTCTACTGCAATTTGATAATGTGTAATTAAACAACGTCCTAAACTACCATTAGAATGACGATATTTATAAAACACAGGGAAATCTGCCTCTAAAATTTGATGCGTATCTCTGATCCCACCATCCAAACAAGCACCTTTAATCTTTTTCCCTTTTGCTGTTGCAGTCATAACGCCGCCCCAAGATGTAGATTGTTCATCATTACTAGTATCCCAAACCACAAAAGCGTTTTCATGCATTTCATCTAACATTTTAGTACGAAATTCCATTTCTCCACTTACTTTAGTATTTGGAGCACTCTTTACCGTAAAGGCAAAACCTGCTACTGTAGTATATTCTCTTAATGGGATTATATGATTTGGTAAAGCTTGGTTCATTAAGCAAAATTCTCTAAGCACATCATTGATTGCCCCTGTATATAATTGCTCATAACGTTCCAAAATTTCTTTATCTGAAACTGGAAATTTTTTAGTTGAAACCCCTTCTCTCATCTCGGTAAGTTTTTCCAACTTCATCATACTTACCTCTTTTTTGTATTGATCTACGCTCATAATTATTATAATTTAGATTATTATTTATTATTTTATTTTTATTAAACTTTTATCAGCAAGTAAAATAGGTCCATCATAAATAGGAATATTTTTAAAAGAATATACTTTTCCTTTTTTTGACCATTGGCTCGATGGGATTTCATAAACTTCTCCTGTGATAATATCTACATAAACGGGATTGTTAAAACTACCATTAGCAATGGTAAAATTAAAATTCTCTTTCTCCATTGAGTTCGTTGGAACACCTTCACTTTCCCAAATGGTAAATACCTGAAGTTTACTTGAGATATGTTGGTAGCCATAAATCGAAAACCTTTTATCTGTACTCTTTGTAAAAGCAATTTCTTCTGGATTTTCTGGAATATAACTCCTGTTAAATGTCTCTTTTATACTTTTGATTCTTTCTAACGAATTATCAAAAATAGCAGCCACGTGTTGTACCGCATGGTAAGCCATTTTAGGACGAATGGCTTTTTTTGTAGAATCTGAAGCAATTAACCCTTTTACATTAAGTTTTGTTATGGGACCTGCGGTGTATGCTATGTCAATAATAGTAAAAACACTACTTTCAATGTCATGCCCCAAGTCGCCTAACATTCTTCGTGTATTCCATTTTGCTTGTGATACTTCTGCCCAATCATGATCTCCAATTGCACCTCTATTTTTACCTCCCATTGAAGGAGCTCCATTTTCACCTTGTCTTAAAAACATATTTGGAGCGTACTTATGTAATAATTTTTTTAATTCTTCAACTTCATGATAATTTGAATCTGGATTGTAAACATAGTCGTGATACACCATATTATTAAACAAATGCATTTTATTTTGATCTGCTATGATTTTAAAAAAATCATTTGCAAAATCCAAATTAATATGTCCCATGGCCAAACCAGATATTATAGCTTTTGGCTGGATACTTTTTATAATTTCGGCTGTTCTAATATTTAATTCAGCAGTAATCTCAGGTGTATTTATAGTGTTATCACCAAAATTAGGTTCATTCCATATTTCCCATTCTATTGCTTTATCTTTGTACCTTGTTACACTAGCTGCAACCCAACTATCCCAAGCCTTTAATGCTTCGTCTGACATTGGAACACCTCCAGCTAAATTTATACCACCACCACCTTCATAAATAGTGTTTCCGTAAGACAATTGCATCCATGGTTGTAATCCTCTTTTAGTAGCATCATTAATGATATGATCCAACCATTCCCAATCATAAACTCCCTTTTCTTTTTCAGTTTTTGCCCATCCTGTTTGAAGTCGGATACGTTTAATTCCAAGTGGTGCTAAATAATCCTTATAAGAATCATAATTTGCATAATCTCTATCTAATGTCTCACATCCAATAATCCAATTGGAGGATTGAATATCGTTTACATTTCGTGGTTGTACTTTTCCAATAAATGATAAAGATTTTTCTTTTTCCTGCCCTTTACTTATGCAACACGTAAGCAAAGACAACGCTATAACTGATAAAAACTGTTTCATAACTTATCTTTTATTTTTAATAAACTTTTTTCTGCAATTAAAATAGGAGAATCATAGATAGGAATATTTTTAAACGTGTATACCGATCCTTTCCTTTTCCAATCAGACTTTGGAATTTGGTATATATTTCCTGTTCGTAAGTCAACATATACAGGTATCTCAAAATTCCCAGCAGGAAACTCAAAAGACATTGATGTTTTTTTATTTGAATTAGTTGGTGTTTCGGAATCCATCCAAATAGCTACTACTTGCTTATCAAAGTGCTTTGAACGGTATCCAAATACTGAAAGTGATGTATCTGAATCTACTGTATAAGGATAGTTTATAACTCTATCCAAATTATCATCAAAAATTGAAGTAACATGTTGATAGGCAAAATATGACTTCTTAAATTCTACAAATTGTCTGTTTAAATCAGATTTAATGAGCCCTTTCGTATTTCTTTTAGGTATTTCCATTAACTTTTCATGATCGTGAGTATATACAATATCTATGATTAAGAAATAGCTTGATGGAATATCTCGACCCAAATCGCCCAACATTTTTCTAATAACCCATTTTGATTGTGACAATTCTGTCCAATCATAATTTCTCAATGCCATAATAGGTTGATTTTCTGACGGGCAACCCAATTCTCCTTGTCTTAATTTAATACGACTTGAGTAATTCATTATAATACGCTGTATCTTTTCATAATCAGGATAAACATCCGATGGATTATAAGTATAACCATGTAAGGTAATTTCACTAATAAGATCTAGTTTATTTTGACCTGAAAGCGTCTTTAGAAACCTATCTGTATAGTGTTGTCCTGATTCCGACACCCGTGTTAAAGAGAGTGCATATAGTGTCGAACTTGGTATTTCGGAGCGAATAATTTCAGCTGTTCTTATATAAAAACTCGCATAATCAACAGGACGATTATTTTTTTTATTATCTGGTTCATTCCATATTTCCCATATCTGCACACGGTTCTTGTATCTATTTGCTAGCGTTCTTACCCAATTATCCCACGCTTTTAAAGCAATATCTGATGTTGGAAGACCAGCACTTAAATGAATACCTCCACCTCCTTCATAGATAGGATTACCATAAGAAGCTTGAAGCCAAGGTTCAATATTCTGTGATATTAGAAAATCGACAACTTCATCAAGCCATTCAAAATCATACACACCTTTTACTTTCTCACACTTTGCCCAACCTGCTTGTAATCTTACTTTTTTTGCTCCTGTAGCTGCAATATGATCTTTCCAACTATTAAAATTAACCAAATCACGATCCATCGTTTCAGCTCCAATAGACCAGTTGTTGGAATATATATCATTAGAACTACGAGGTTGGATTTGCCCAAGATAAGAGAACACTATATCAGTGTCCGCTTGCCCACTAATTGTTTGATTAAAAAGTAGTATTCCTATCGCAATAAAAAAAAGTATATGTTTCATGATCAGATATTAATTTTATACTCCAGAACTAGCTAAAAAACCTCCATCTACAGGAACAACTATACCTGTTACAAAGCTTGCTGCATTTTTGTCAATAAGCCAATTCATGCAGCCAATAAGCTCTTTCGCTTCTCCAAAGCGATTCATTGGTGTATGCCCAAGAACATTAATAGCTCGTGCCGTTTTATTCCCATCATTATCAAACATTATTTTTATGCTTCTGTCATTCAAGAAAAAGCCCGGAGCAATGGCATTTACACGAACCCCTGCTGGTGCTAAATATGCAGCAAGCCATTGCGTAAAATTTGCAATACCTGCTTTTGCCATACCGTAAGCACCAACCTTTGAAAGTGGTCTAAAACTATTCATAGAAGCAATGTTAATAATACTACCGTGCTTTTGTTTAGCCATATCTTTACCAAAAATAAAAGAAGGTATTACTGTTCCCATGGTGTTTACATTTATAACACTTTTAAAAACATCCATGTTTAAATTAAAGAATCCCTTTATAGCTTCATCTCCATCTAATTCTCCATCATCAAATTCGGTAATGTTAGTTAAGGCTTCCATTTGGTTACCTCCTGCACCATTAATCAAAACCGAACAGATACCTAGTTCTTTTAAAATAATAGCATGGGCGTTATTTACCGAAGCTTCATCAGATACATCTGTGCTAACAGATATAGCTACTTGTCCCATAGCTTTTATTTCCTCTTCAACAATTTTAAGTTTATCTAAACTCCTTCCTAATAAAGCAACTTTATAACCTTGCTTAGCAAGGTCTTTAGCCATCTCAGAGCATAATGTTCCTCCTGCCCCTGTAACTACTGCTATTTTTTGTATTGTGCTATTTTTCATTTGAAATTATTTTTTTACTGTTTGTATAAGATATATCGGTTATTAATTCTTGTAATATTTTTTCGTCCATAGGCACTAATCCCTTTTCTACCCAATTACCTACCATATTACAAAGAATTCTTCTAAAGTATTCATGTCTAGAAAAAGACAAAATACTTCTAGAATCTGTTGTCATTCCAACAAACCTGCTTAACAAGCCGTAATTAGAAATGGCCATTAGCTGATCTTGTATTCCTGTTATATGATCGTTGTACCACCAAGCAGGACCAAATTGTACCTTCCCTGGTTTACCATCTTCAGCAAAAGAACCTGTTAAGGTTGCTAATGCTTCATTATCAGCTGGATTTAAAGTATATAAAATAACATCAGGTAATGCTGATCCCTTTTCGAGATAATCCAAAAAGCTACTAATACTCTCAATATTAGCCGTTCGACCAATAGTTGCAAAACCACCTGCAGGTCCGACTAAAGTCTGCAAACGAGAACTAGTTGTTCTATGCGCACCTATATGTAATTGCATTGTCCAACCAAAAGCACTATAGCTCTTTCCTAAAAAGCCTAATAAATATGATTGAAATTGTACTGTTTCATCACTGGTAATTTTTTTATCAGCAATTATATTTTTAAATAAAATTGCCGCTTTTTCTTCTGTACAATTTTGATAACTAAACCCGGAGTTTAATGCATGGTCTGACAATTTACAACCATGGTTGTTAAAATACTCTAATCTGTGATGTAAGGCTGATTTAAAGTCATCAAGAGTTTTTATTTGTTGTTTACTTATTTGAGATAATTGAACTAAAAACTTTGAATTTTTCCAATTATCTATATCTAGAGCCTCATCTGCTCTTAAAGAAGGTAAAACTGTAAAACCACTAACTAAAGATGCTTGTTTATGTATAGATAAATTATCAAACCAGCTGTCGGAAGTACAAATAGCATCTACATTCCAACGTTTCATAATATTGGTAGCAGAAAACGACTTTTCTTTGAGTTTAAGATTGCATGTATTCCAAATTTTTTCAGCATTTGATAGTGTTAATATTTCATCAATTCCAAATACTCTTTTTAGTTCTATACAAGACCAATGGAATAAAGGGTTTCCTATAGTTTTTGGTAATGTTGCTGCCCAAGCATTAAACTTATCTTTATCACTACTTGCTTTTCCTGTAATAGAGTTTTCAAACATGCCGTTAATTCTCATGGCACGATGCTTATAGGGATCTTCATTAACCCAAAGTTCCCCAATGTTATTATACATCTTATCCGATGCTAAATGTTGTGGATTAATATGATTATGAAAATCCACTATGGGTAATTTTTTAGCAACATCATGAAATAATGATTGAGAAATATCATTATCCAAAAGAAAATTATCACTTATGAAATTTTTATTTAAACTCATTTCTTTATTTGGTTTTAAATTTAAGTGTACCTGTAAACACAAGTTTAATAATGATGGCTATAACAATACATCCGATTCCTAAGTAAAAAGATATTTTCCCACTACTTTGTTCTAAGGTTGGAATACTCATAGCACAAAATAATATTCCAGATGCTGCAATCACTATGGCAAACAAATTTGAAAGTGCTAATTTGAATTTTGGATCACCGTCACTAATCTCACTTTTTTGAAGTGGTGTATTTATTTTAGTAAAGAATGTATCAACCCGTTTTTTATAATCATCTTTTGATTTAAAAATATAACCTGCCAAAAAGAATGAAGAAACACAACTTGTAATTTGTATTAAAGTACCTGTTTCCCATGATACACTGGTAGAAGAAATAAAAATAAGACCGGTAAAAATACCAACCACTACAGTAAAAAAAACTCCAACAGAATTAGTCTTCTTAAACATTAACCCTAAAACTAATGGAATAGCTAAAGGAATAGCAAAAAGCCCTGTTAATATTTTATTAGCTTCAAAAGCACCTCCTAATTTACCCATATATAAAGAACCTATAACAACCACAATTCCAACTAAAACAATATTTAATCTAGCTATAAAGATTAATTTTTTATCTGATGCGTTTGGGTTGATTAATTTTTTATAAATGTCATTTGTAAGAACTGCTGACATGACATTAAATTCTGAATTTAACGATGACATGGTTGCTGAAAACATAGCTGCAATCATTAACCCTAATAACCCAGCAGGTAATAACTTAACTGCCACGGCTACATAAGCCTGTTCAGGATCTGCTAAATTTGGAAGTATATCGGCAGCAGCAATAGCTGGAAGTAGAAAGATAATTGGGAAAATAAATAAAAGCAAGGCAGTGCCATATCCAAGCTTTTTAGCAGCCTTTTCATCTTTAACACTATAAAAACGCTGTATAAAAACCCAATTGCCGTTATATTTAAAAAGTATCATCAAATAATAGACCATTAACCACAACGGTTGGCTTTTAGCTCCCGAAAACCATTCAAAGTGTTCTGGAAGTTTAGTCATTAATGCACTTAGGCCTCCCGTAGCCTCCAAAGAAAGAGGCACCAATAATATAGAAACAAAAATTAAAATAATAAACTGCAAAGTATCCATCACCACAACAGCCCAAACACCACCCATAAGTGTGAAAAGTGTAGTTATTAGTCCTGAGTAAATAATAGCTTCATAAAAAGTAAGATCGGTAGCTGTTATCAAAAAAATACCCATAGCATACTGTCGTACCATGTTATCGAGAAACCTCATTCCAAGTCCCAACCAACCAAACAATTGCCTAATATTACTATTGAACCTTATTTCTAAATACTCTATTGGTGTCATTATTCTTGAGCGTACCCAACGTTTGCCTATAAAAAATGCTGCAAAAATAAAAGGAATAATAGTACACCAAAGCACTACAACACCAATTAAGCCGTCCTTATAAGCAATACCGGCATAAGCAACAAATACAAACGTACTTAATGACCCCATAAAATTGCTTATTGCTGAAATACCCCAAGGAATTGAATTACCTCCTGTAAAATAGCTTTTAATATCTTTTATAAACCATGAGAAAAAAACACCAACCCCAGCCATGAGTAAAAGATAAATACCAATTGAAACGTAATCTAGAGTTTGAAGAGTTGACATATTATTTAAAGTTTTATTATTAAAATGATTGGAATATAAAAGATTTTTTTATTGATTAAAAATCGGAATTTAGAATGTCTTGGATTTAATCTTTTTTTTTAAAAATTTCTTTTAAATAAATGCCCTAAATATATACTTAGGGCATCTATAATATTAAAAAAAATAAATTAACTCAAATATCTTAGTTTTAATTAATACCCAGGATTTTGTATTAGTACGGCCCCATTATTCGCTTCAATTTCTATTTGAGGGATTGGAAACAAAGCATGTTTAGCTTCATATGTTGGCCCCGTAAGCCAATTATACTCAACTACACGCTCTCCATATTTACCAACACGACGCAACGTAATATGACGTTGCTCTTCAAGATTAATTTCTCTTGTTCTCTCATCAAGAATGTAATCAATGTCAACATTTCCAGGAGCAACATCAACTGCACCAGCTCTAGAGCGAACCACATTAATGTCAGCAGCAGCCAAAGGAGCATTTCCTGCAGCCAAATAAGCCTCAGCTCTCAATAAATAGGCTTCTGGTAAACGCAAAAAATAGTTATCATGATAGGTAGATCCAGCAGCATTTGATAAAAGCAAAGGATTCGCAGGATCAGTTAACCCTGCAGGATGATCTCCAGGAGTAGTTGCCTTTACAAACCAAGGATAAAATCTCCAACCGCCAGCACCTGCAACTTGAGCTGGAGTACCAATACCACTTCCTGTATTTTTTGCTCTAAATTCGGATCCTTTTTTTCCAAAATAAGCAGAATTTGGATTGTCATATACATAATCTTTTATAAAATTGTTATCGTTACAACGCATATCGCCAGCGTAATTCGCAGGCCATATTCCACCACCTATCATGTCCGCTGAATTTGAAGTATAAGCTGTAGGCTGCAAAAAAGAAACCCCATTTCCTCCAACATTGTCATCAGAACGTTTTCCTAAGAAACCAGGCTTACCGTCAGGATCTTGAAGGGTCCAAACAGCAGGATTAGCATGGCGCTCTAAAAAATTACCAATTTTATTTGTTGATACTAAACCTCCACCTGGAACATCTGTCTCAAACTGGCACACCCATAGCGCTTCTCTATTTCCTGAAGCTCTATTTTGGTTACCTCTTTGCCATAAATCCCAAAATACATCTTTACCAGAAGCAGCAGAACGAGAGCCGAAACGGGCGTTCATTAAGCCAACATTAGGGTCATTAACTACTTTTGAAATTTCGATAACAGCTTCTGCTGGTCGACCTAATGATATTAGTGTTTCACCTAAATAAAAACTGGCAACGATGTTAGAAACCCTGCCGTCTCTCACTTTGTCTATTGAAGGCATCCCCTCGGCTGCATCTCTAAAATCTAGTTCCATTTGATTCAGAATCTCTGTTCTAGTAGCACGTACGAGATCATAAACTGGCTCAGTAGAAAATTCTGTTACCAAAGGAACCCCTCCATACAAATATACCATATCGCGATATGCTTTCCCTCTGAAGAACTTAGACTCCGCAATCACCGCGGATTTTTCCTCTGCGGACAATGTAGATTTATTTACATTATCAATTAATAGATTAGCCGCTGCTACAATTTTGAAGTTTTCTTGATAAAAGAACTTAACTGGATACGTACTAGGCGTTAGAGAAGCTTGTAATTCTCCTATTTTTTCAGCAGTTCCCCTACCTCTAGAAGAAAAGAAAGCATCCGTACCATAAAGCAAAGTATACGAAACATCGCTAAAACCTTGATAGTATATAAAACGTTCTTTAACGTAAAAATTGGTTAATACCGCCTCTATTCCTGAAGGATTAGAGAACACATTTTCAGCGGTATACAGATCTACAGGAACTTCCTTCAAAAAGTCCTCCTCATTACATGACACTAAAGCAACTAACAATAGTAATGCAACAATAAATTTATTATAGTTAGATTTTTTCATTTTAAAATATATTTTTAAATTATTAAAAAGTAATATCAAGGCCAACATTATAACTCTTCATAACAGGCAGACCTGTAGAAGTATTAATTCCTAAACCTGAAACAGTTTCTGGATCCCAACCTTGCCATTTAGTCCAAGTCGCAAGATTTTTTCCACTCACATAAAATTTTAAATTAACTAATTTTAATTTTTCCAATAGTTCTTTATCTATTGTATATGCTACTGATATATCTTGTAATCTAACAAAGCTTCTGTCTTTAAAAGGCGTAAAATCAACCCCACCAGTATTTGAATTTGCTCTATTAAATTCAGCATTTGGATTGCTAGGTGACCAATAATCGATATCATCAAAACGATTATTTCCTACATAGGTAGTTAAACCATAAAAACCACCTGCACCTGCCCAAGGATCGTTTGGTGCAATACCACCTTGAATTGAACTTATAAAGAATTTAAAAGAGAAATTTTTGTAGGTAAGATTGTTGGTAATACCAAATTGAAAATCGGCTTCTCTTTGTCCTATAAAAGTTCTATCTTGTTCATCTATCAATCCATTACCGTCAAGATCTTTATATCTGTATGATCCCGGTTCATAACCTGAAGGTATATCATCATCCAATTGATAAATACCGTCTTGTTCATAAGTAAAAACCGTACCTATTGATTTTCCAATAAAATAATTATTTTGAACTAAATCATCTTCTATACCATCATCATTTAAATCTTCTCCTGTTAAATGAGTGATTTTATTATCATTTGTAGAAAAGTTGAAACCTAAATCCCAATTCCAATCCTTAGTTCTCACAGGATTAAAGTTCAAAATAAACTCAATTCCAGTATTTTGCAATTCACCAATGTTAACCCTTATAGAATTAACACCAGATGTAGCACTTAAACGTCTATCAAATAATAAATCTCTAGTAGTTGATAAGTAATAATCGGCACTACCAGAAATACGATTATTAAAAAATCCAAAATCTAAGCCAACATTGTAACCCTCTGTTTTTTCCCAAGTTAAATCTGGGCTAATTAATCTATTTAAAACAAAACTATTAACTGTCGGCGAATTATCTCCAAAAACATATTGATTTGAAAGACTTGATGAATAAGTATTTTGTGCCGAGTATCGAGGAGACGTATTTCCATTTAACCCGTAACTCGCTCTCAATTTAATTAGATCAATTTTAGAATATTTAGATAAAAATGCTTCCTTTGAAAGTACCCAACCAGCGGAAGCTGCAGGAAAATAACCTATCTTATTACCTTCTGCAAAAGCGGAATGACCATCTCTACGAATACTTGCATTAAACAAATACTTACCATCATAATTATAAATAACCCTAGCAGTTGTTGAAAGGAATTGCTCCTTGTAACCACCAGATGAAACTACTGGAATAATTCCTACCCCTAAATTATTATACCCCAAAGATTGATTTTCAAATTGAGTTGCTGAAGCTCTTGTCGTCTGATTTTCAATTTTGTTATAACCATAAATTAAGGTCGTTTTTAGTCCATGCAACTGATCTTTATCTAAATAAGTATCATAATCCAAAATATGATCCATAGCAGTATCAAAAGTAAAAGAATTAGTCTTTCTAGCCGATCCTAGGCCATTAGCTCCATAAATATTCGAGTTATACCCTTGAAACCAACGGTAGTTGTTATTGACGTTTAACCTATAATTTAACCCTTTAATTCCAGGGATATCAATAGATAAATATGCTTGAGCACCTATATTATTTTGCTTATTTAGATCATCTGATTGAATAGACAAAAAAGGATTTGTTAAAGAACTTGCGCTAGGATTGATTACAAAAGATCCATCGGCATTTACAGGAGTGTATAAAGGACTCATTAACACAAAAGTTTGTAGGTTAGGTGATTCCCCTGAACGATCAGAAAAAGATCCAAAGACGTTAACACCAACTTTTAACCAATCATTAACTTGAGTATCTACATTAAGACGTACGGATTTACGATTGTAATTATCTCCAATAACCCAACCTAGTTGATCTGTATAACCAGCAGAAAGAAATAGCGAAGTTTTTTCACTACCACCCTTTACGCTAAATTGATGATCAACAATATAAGGACTACTATTTTGACCTGCTCTAAACCAATCAAAATCCGTTCCATTATTAATTGAATTTTGAAGATCAAGAGTTGCTGCCACCCCACTATCTAACAAATAATCATAATTTGGATTAGGTGTAGTATAATCGGGAGCTAGAAAACCTCTTGTATATTGGTTAAGTCTAGATGACTCTATAAAATCAACTCTACTTAAAGTTTTTCTATTTTTTATAGGGGATTGTGCAGAATAATTAGTAGTATAACTTACCTCTGTCTTCTGATTTTTCCTACCTTTTTTAGACGTCACCATGATAATTCCGTTGGCAGCCTGAGCACCATAAATAGCTTTACTACTAGGATCTTTCAAAACATCCACTGATTCAATATCCGATGGATTTAAGTCAGTGAGCGCACCTCGATAAACAGCTCCATCCAAAACAATTAAAACACCTCTATTTCCCCCAAGTGTACTTTGTCCACGTATTGAAATTGTAGGATCTGAACCTGCAGTAACCGCCTGACCAATAGTAATTCCTGGAAGCGCGCCTTGCAATGATTGCACTATGTTTGTGTTAGGCGATTCTTGGAATTGCTTTAAATCTGCCGAAACAATAGAACCCGTTAAATCTTGTTTTCGTTGACTACCATACCCAACAACAACAATCTCGTCGAGCTGTGCAGCATCTTCCGCCATGGCTACGTTAATTATAGAGGTTTGACCAACCTTAATTTCTTGTTTTGCAAATCCTAGATAGCTAAATACTAATATTGCCGAAGGTTTTGAAACATTAATTGAATATTTTCCGTCAAAATCAGTGGAAGTGCCATTATTGGTTCCCTTTTCCACAACACTTACACCTGGCAATGTTATATTTTGATTGTCCGTTACTTTTCCACTTATACTTAGGCTCTGACCTACAATTTGTAGAGAGAGAAAAACCAATACAAGAAGAAATAATTTTCTAAAAGTTCTTTTCATTTTTGATAAATTTTAGTTTGAAAGTTAATAAAATAATATTAATGATACAATTATAGTGTACGTACACTTATTTATAAAACAAAATTCATTCAATAGTAACGTACACATATAATTGAAATGATTATTAACCTCTAACAAAATTATATTGACTTTAATTAGAGGTTAATAATGCTTTTAATTAATTACCAGTCGTTTTGTGGTTTTAAAATTCTCAAAAGTCCCTTGTAAAAAATAAACACCTTTGTTTAAATGGTCTAAATTGATTGTTCTCGAATTGTTTGAATTCATTTTAAAGTCATATACTTTTTGACCTAGCTGATTGAATACTTCAAATTCCAATAATTTTTTAGAAGTAATATAAACTTCCCCTTTGGTAGGATTTGGATACATTTCCCAGTCTAACTCTCTAGAACCTTTACTAAAATCACTTGTTGATAACGTTGTAGATGAGGGAGCAAAGGCAACTCCTCTAAATGTTTGATTTGTTGCCACATTAGAAGTTGCTAGCACAGTATATGTCGGATTAGCTGCTCCACCAGCATCCCAATCTCCTGTTCTAGGCGTATTATCAATTACTTGATACAATGTAGTTTTGATATTAGCTGCATTATCCATTTTAATTACATACAGCACAGGTTTACCGTTTTCTATTCTTCCAGTCATTGCTTGAAAACCAGAATAACCACCAATATGATCATCACCAGTATTAGTGGTATTAACATAAGTCCAAACCCCTTCGTTTTTATAATACTTATGTATTCCAGTAAATCTTTGAGAAACGTACATTAAATCATTACCTGCTTCTGTACCGTCAACATCAAATAGTACAAGACCGCTATAATTATTAGGTTCAGCAGGTCCAGTAAAAGCAGTTGCAGGACTTGTTGGTACAGTACCTGGAGTTGATGCTACACCACTAATATAAGTAGAAGGATCATTACCACCCGCTGCTACCACTTCATCATTATAAACACCTACAGAACGAGCTCCTTCAGCAAAATAAGAACTATTTGATGTACTCCCAAAAGTAGCAAGCCTTATCCCAGCATCAGCACTACTAGTAGCAGTAGCAACAAAAAAACTAGTACCGTTAACAGAAGCCACTGAACGCCCACTTCCGCCTTTAAAAGCAGCATCAGTAGCTAGAAAATCTGAATATTCAATAGTTTTACTTTTAGAAACACGAACAAGCGAAAGAGGCGATTGACGTGCTGTATTGGCAGGCGTACCATCAGTAGTGCTACGTCCTGTTAAGACAATGTAATTCCCCATTTCTGAAGCATTAATCTGACCTTCATAAGCGACTTTGCGATCATCAACCATACGCCCAGTACTTATTGCAGCACCTACTGCCTTAGCACTATTCGGTGTTCCTGTTGTTCCCGTGGTATACTCTTGTAAACTCAAGTCCCTGTACGCTCCACTAGCATCGGTATTAATATTGTAAGAAACTATTAAGTTTCCAGTTGTGTAATCTTGTGAATGCATAACGAATGCATAAGATAATAATAAAAGAGTAAAGATTTTTTTCATAATAAATAGATTTAAATGGATTAATATTAAATTTTAAAAAACTAAATCGTATTAAAACTATTGTGAATTAAAGATTAAAACTTTACTATCTTCAGTAAATTTAATATGATTTATGTTAACGTACACTTAATTAAATTAAAAAAAATACTTTATATTTTATTCAAAATATGTTAACGTACACGCTTTTAATTTTTCAAATATAACATATTATTTGAATACACCAAACAAAACAAAATATAATTTATACAAATCTTATATATCCTTAACTCCGCAAGTTAACTTCAACTCCACATGATTCCTATCAAAAAGCTTATTTTTAGACAGATTTATGGAATAAAATAGATTTTCGCTTACCTGAGCTTTTCAGGTTACTCTATTTATGCTTATAAATCTCGCTAATTTCACAAAACGAAAAACACATATCATAGTCAATTAATATACAGGGTTTTATTTGTTTAATGATGGTTTTATAAGACAGAGTTTTTCTATGTTATTAAAAAAAGAGGCTGTTTTTTAAATTATAAGTTGTTCATAAGGGGCTGTAGTGTAGAGTTTTAAAACCCAGTCTCTGCCTTGATTTACCCATTTTCCAGCAACACTTATAAATCTAAAAATAAACCGTTTAAGCCTTGTGGCTGGTGTAATATTCTCAAATACTTTAGCTACTTTGCTTACAAAATAAGTGTAGAAATTCTTTATCGTGGCTGTAATTATCATGAAGGTATTGTTTTGATTTAGAAATGAAAAAGGCATCCGTTTCCAACCAAAATCATTATTCATAACATCAAAAACTTTCTCAGTAGCCCTCTATTGTTGTAATATTCAATAATCTGTTTTTCGTTATTTCCCCAATCATTTGTTAATATTGATCGATATATAAAGGTGTCATTTGTAAAAGCATCTATCTGATTATTGGCTGTTTTCTCTCGCATAATTACTAATCGATATTTTTTATCTTGATTAAATTGAACAAACTGTATCGAGGCTACTTGATAGTTCTTGTTGTTTATTTCAACATCTTGCCAATCTGTTATTTGCTGCACTTGTTCAAAAACGGCTTCACTTTTATTAGCTATGATGTAAAATAATTTGCTGTTTTTTACAACCACATCAATTATTTCTTTTGAATATGAACCTGCATCCATTCTTGAGAGGTTAACAAGCATGCTTTCTGATTTTAATAAACCATAAGCATTCTGTAATGTTTCTGCTTGTTTAAACTTTACATTGTCATTTCCATCGCGATTTTCAATATATACAATGTTATCTCCAATAGTGGCTACGCCTGGAAAATAACCCATGCTTTGTTTGTAAGTTCGCTTGACATCGTACTTTTTGTTGGCTGTTATTTAATTGTCGTAAACAAAATCATAAAGATTGTTAGGGGTTAATTGATTGGTCAAAATTTGCGATTTAATATTGAGTAAATTGAGTTTATTATTAATGTTGAAATTATAAACTATCCCAGACTTTGATTGATAAACTGTGTTTTGTGTGGTCAATTCTCTAAGCCCCCTTTGTATCGTATCGGGACTGAGAACTTTGTTGTTTGGTATTTCTTTTAAGTGTTTGCCTAAATGAGTGCTCACATCTTCAATAACATCGCCCCCACTTAAAAATACATTGGCTAAATTTCTAATGATAGCACTGTAAGAAAATCCAACATACTTTGTTCTGCTTCCCAATTCTGAATCTATTAATTCACTTAGACCTGATGCGTTAAAAGATTCGTTAACTAAAGAAATTCCTGAAAAAGGATTTACCGATTTACTATATTTTTGTATTTTCACGATTGTAAATATTATACCTGTTTTAATTTAGCCATCCCCTGTTTTTTTTAGTTGAATGTTAAACTCAGTTGACTCATATGATCATCTGGGTTGGACTTGAGTATTTTCCACCTCATTTTTGTTGGCATCAGTAAGATAGAAACTACTTTTGATACTTTGTAGTATATAAAGTTGACAAGCTCTCGCACCTTATGCTTGTTAAGATAATTATAGCCCACATCAAGGAGTAAGCTAAAATGCAGCGACCGTAGTTTTTTGTAAATCACAAACATGGCTACAGTAAATATGGCGAGCATAGACTGCAGGCCATCAAAGGTTTTCATTTGAATATCTTCCAATTTATATTCTTGTTTTACGTGCCTATGGTATTCTTCTATTTTCCAGCGCAGTCCATAACCTCTAAAAGCCCATTTGGCTATTTCTTCGGCATTAGATAGGTTGCTTTTTACAAGTAAATAGCAAAGACCTCCGTGTTTTTTATTTCTTGAAACGACCAACCATAAACAATGGGTTGTTTTGTTTACGGTATAACTTATCGGGATTGCTCCCAATTCGTAGTGTTTTAAGACGGGCTTGTCTTTCTTTATTTTGGTTACGGTTTGTGTAATTGAAAAATCTATTTTTTTAAGCAATTGACTTGCTTGAAGTTCAGGGCAGAATCATACTTTTATATTTATTATTTTGAGCAAATAGTCTTCATTCCATCCAGCCTCAAGCCTTTTACTTTTTACAGATAGTTTTTTAGAATTTTCATTTTTCAGTAAGTTTAAAGCAATTTTAAGTAGAACAGAATAATTTTGAGCAGCATTTCCTGCTCTTTTTCTAGAAGCATCTTCACAGAAAGCAACATCTAAAGTCCAGTGCAATTTGTTTTCTACCGCCCAATGTGACCGTATCTTAGACTGAAATTCACTAGCATTATTATATAAACTTGAAATATAATACCGTGTCGATGTTTCTGTCACTTTATCGCTGTTTTTAAGTTCACGAATACTATCTATTTTTATAATACTAGTCAATTTTTTCCATGGATTATCCTGTTCAATAAACTTAAAATCAGTAATTACACTACCTATTCTGGTTTCAATACGTCCATGATCTAAATCATGCTTTGTGTATATTTCTGGTTGTTTTGAAAACCTAAATTCGTCTTCAATATGCTCTAATAACTGAGGTTGATTTGCTTTAACTGCTAAAATATAATCGGCATTTTTGTCAATGATTTTTTCGGCAATTTCTTTTCGAGTTCCCATAGCATCAATTGTGATGGTATTTCCAGCAATATTTAGAAGATCCAGTAATTCTGGTATTGCCGTAATTTCGTTTGATTTTTCAGCTGTTTTAACTTGACCTAAAACAAGGTTATTTTCGCAAGCCCAAGCACTAACTATGTGAATTGGCGATTTCTTTCCATGAGATTTTGCACCACGTATCGTTTTACCATCAATGGCAATTATTTGGCCTCTACTTATATCTGCAATTGAAGTAACCCAATCAATAAAGCAAGATTCAAATTGTTCACTATCAATAGCAGAGAATACTCTATTAAGGGTCGCTTTCGAGGGAATACCATTTGGTAATTCTAAAAATTTCTTTAAAAAAGTTTCTTTTGATTTAGCAAACACAACCATTTGCTCCCAAGTTTCTGCCCCACAAATGACCGAAGTTATTCCGATAAGAAGAATGTCGACTAAATTGTGAAGTCGGTTTATATGGCTTCTATGGTCTTCTATGGTCTTCTATGGTCTTCTATTTGACCAAAAATGTGCTTTAAATTACTCGATGATTCTATTTATATAAGTTATTGATTATCAGAATAATATACGAATAATTAACAACTTTAACAACTGTAAATCAATTTAATAAACGATTTTAAAACAAAAAAAAGTATGATTCTGCCCTGCACTTTGTGTAACTAGTTATACACAGTGACTTTCTTTATCTTTTCGAAAATAGTTTTGCGGATTTAAGGTATATTTACAAAATCAAAAAAGACAAATAAACCTATACATATGGATTCAAAACCAACTATTAGAAAAATTGCCAAATTGGCTAAGATTTCAATCGGAACTGTTGATAGAGTTTTACATAATAGAGGTTACGTTGCTCCAAACACTAGACAGCTTGTTGAGAGTATTATGAAAAAAATAGATTACGTCCCAAATGCATATGCGCGTAGTCTGGTTTTAAATAAAACTTTTAATATTGCTGTACTCTTACCTCAGCATAAGGAGGGCGAGTATTGGTATTACCCTTTTCAAGGTGTTAAAAAAGCCATTAATGACTTTAAATCCTTAGGAATAAAAATTAATGTGTATTTATATAATTTAAATAAGAGTAACTCGTTTAATAATATTTGTAAAAAAGTTTTATTAGAAGAAAATGATGCTGTTCTTTTCCCTGATGTTCTACCAACTGAGTCTGCATCTTTTATTCAAAAATGTGAGGCTAAACAAATACCTTATGTATTAACCGGTTTTTACGGAAACAAAACGGGAGCTATCCTAAATATAGGACAAAACTCTTATATAGGTGGACGGGTAGCAGCTCAATTGTTAAGCTACGGTAATAATAACAATGGTATAAAATATTTAATCATTAATATCTTAAAAGCAGGAAAATCAAATGCTCGTGTTAACAAGCGTATAGAAGGTTTTAAAGCATTCTTCAGTGAACGAAAAAATAAAGATATTTTCGTTGATACTTTTACAATTACAGAAGAAGACCCCCAACTAACCAAAAAAATTAAAACCAAAATTGATTCGATATCAGAAATAAATGGGGTTTTTGTTCCTAATTCTAAATCCTATATGATTGCTGAAGCTCTTACAGAAAACAAGAATATAAAAATTGTTGGTTATGACCTTTTACAAAAAAACAAAGATCTCATAAATGAGGGAGTTATTGATTTTTTAATCAATCAACAACCCTCCCAACAAACTTATCAAGGAATAGAACTTTTATACCGCTATTTGGTTATGAATGAAACACCTCCTACTATTATTGACATTCCTTTGGATATTGTTTGTGCAGAAAAATTAATTTATTACAACGATAGTCTTTAATTATAAAAGGTAGAATATAAATCTTTCTTGTCCGATAAAAGACTCACGATCGCTCCGCTTTTAGAACCAAGAGCCAAGACTTGATCCTAACTACCTGACAAACAAATATAACTTGAAATAAAATTATCTATTTTATCTTCATAAAATTATTTTCAAAAAAGCAAGGTGTCATTTAAAAAATTCGCAGAATCCATTATTTTAGCAGGGTTTATCAAACTAAAAATATTTTTAATCGGACACTAATGAATATCAATATTAAATCCTTTTATAAACCTGAGTTTATAAAAGGATTTAATATTGATTACAAATGGTATTGGATGGATGTTGTTTTCTATAAAACTATTTGTTATCTAAAACCAAGCATACCTTCCCTTTCACTCTTTAGTGAACCGTCAATTTTTTAGAAAATTTTATATCTTGTGAAGAGGCTCCTATCATAATTGTAAAGGTTCCTGATTCAAGAACCCAATGCATATCCTTGTTATAAAACGAGAAATCTGTAGGATTTAAAGTAAAACTAATCTTCTGCTTCTCACCCGGGTTCAATCCTATTTTTTTAAAACCTTTAAGTTCTTTTAGTGGTCTTGAAATAGATGAAACATCATCGCCAATGTACAATTGCACAACTTCCTCACCAAACACTTTTCCTGTGTTCGCTACCTCAACAGTTATCTGGATACTGTCCTCTTTGTTTATCGCATTGGTTGATAATTCCATATTTGAATACTCAAATTTTGTATAACTCAAACCATATCCAAAAGAGTATAAAGGAGTTGTAGGAATATCTAAATACATATTCGTCCATCGTGAAGGTTTGACACCTTCACTAATATCGTGCGAAGTTCTTTTGTAATTATAAAATATAGGTATTTGACCTGTGTTTCTTGGAAAGGAAATCGTTAATTTTCCAGAAGGATTATATGCTCCCCAAAGCACATCGGAAACAGCCAAACCTGCCATAGTTCCAGGAAACCAGGCCTCTAATATAGCTTCAGAGTGTTTTTCTACAAGTTGCAAATCAAACGGACGACCATTAAATAATACAGTAACGATAGGTTTACCGGTTTTAGATATTGCTTTAACCAATTCTTCTTGAGCTCCTGGTAAAGTAATATTCGAAATACTTCCTCCTTCGCCACTCATCCAATACTCTTCTCCTAAAGCTAAAATAACTAAATCAGATTGGGAAGCTAATGCTACCGCCTCTGGAATTAACTCTAATCCTTTAGGTTCAAATCCATCTAGTTTTATACCTTCGGCATATTCAATTGTAACATTAGAACCAACCGTTTTCTTTAAGCCTTCTAAAAGCGAAATTACATCTTCTGGTTTTCCTTGGGAATAATCTCCACCCCACCATGAAAACATATCTTTTTTACGGGTAGCCATTGGTCCAATTACTGCAATCTTTTTAACATTAGAATTAAGCGGTAATATACTATTGTTATTCTTTAATAAAACCATGCTTTCTCTTGCTGTCTTTCGTGCAAATTCTAAATGCTTTGGATTAAGTAGTGTCTCTTTTTCTCTATCTACATCGAAAAAAGTATAAGGATTATCAAACAGACCTAATTTCTGTTTAGCATACAATACTCTTTTTACGGCTTCGTCAATTACCGATATATCAACCTTACCTTCCTTAACCAAATCTTTTAAATATTTTAAATATAAACCACTGGTCATATCAACATCAACACCTGCATCAATGGCCATGAGAACAGCTTCTTTTTGATCTGCGGCTATCCCAATCTTAACAAGATTATTAATTGTGGACCAATCTGTAATTAACATGCCTTTAAAACCTAACTCTTCTCTTAAAATAGTTTTAAGCAGTTTTTGATTGGCAGTGGCAGGGATTCCGTCAAAAGTTGAATATGCAGTCATAACACTTCCTACGCCTGCATCAATAGCAGCTTTAAATGGCGGAAGATAAATTTCTCTTAAGGTTCTTTCTGAAAAATCTGAAATATTATAATCTCTACCTGCTAAAACGGCTCCATAACCCGCAAAATGTTTAACACATGCCATTACACTTTCTCCACTAGTTAAATCCTTTCCTTGAAAACCTTTAACTCTTGCAGCGGAAACTAAGCTGCCGTAATAAGGATCTTCTCCTGCGCCTTCCACTATTCTCCCCCACCGAGGATCATTTGTTATATCAACCATAGGTGCATAAGTAAGGTGAATACCTCCAGCTGCTGCTTCTTTTGCAGCAATACTGGCCGATTTTTCAATATTCTCTAAATTCCAACTGGCTGATTCCCCTAATGGCGTAGGAAATATGGTTCTGTAACCATGTATCACATCTTCTTGAAATAATATAGGGATTCCCAAACGGCTTTGTTCAACAGCCATTTTTTGTAATTCATAATTTGTCTTAGCGCCGTTGCTTTTAAGAATTCCTCCTATTTCTCCGTTCTTGATGCTTTCATTAAAAGAATTTGTTGTATTGTTCTCATTGACATAAGTAGCCAAATTTAATTGACCTACTTTTTCTTCCAAAGTCATTTTATTTAAAAGCAACTCTACCTTATTTTTTGAATTATTACTATTTTGGGCAACTACTATTTGCGTTGTTGCTATAATTAGCAACAAAATTGCCCGGATTTTTTTATTATTCATAATGATTTTCTTTATTATTTAATTTTCTTTATTATTTAATTTTCTTTTTTAACCAAGTTGCTATCATTCCTCTAGTTTGACCCGCATCGGCAAACGGTACGAGAAAGATTTTTTCTGTACGCCCATTCACTTCTGCATTTAAAGTATAAACTTGATTTCCTGACCAATTTTCTGGCAAAATAGTGTTTGGCTCCTTTTCTAAAGTGATGGCATTTTCATTTAAATAAACATCTTCCGCATTTACTTTATTTAACTTTTGGTCGAATACCAATACCTGTGGTCCTTTTTGGATGCCAATGCTATTTGGGTAACTTTTACCGCCATCTAATATTTTAATAGGAATCGAAAAACTAATTTCAATTTTATCGCCTTTTTTCCAAGTTCTGTCAACTGCTATTAATTGCTGACTAGCTTTTTGGATTTTATTGTTTACTTTAATCGTAAAGTTTTCTGTCCAATATGGTTTACGCAATAGAATCTGAAATTTTGATGTCTTTGATGGATTTACTGAAATTGAAACCTTCCCATCAGATGGAAAGTTTGTGTGAGTTACAAACTCAACTTCCGTTTGATCTTTTGTATTCAGTTTAGTTTTATAAACTCCTGGTTCATAAAATAAAAATGTTGGAGTCTGATTAATTTTACCGTTTGAAAACATCGGAACCATAGCTATACCCCTCGGAATACTAGACATGCAACAGGTTATATTTGTACCGTATTCCTTAACTCCCATAAGTGGGGTATAATAACTTACGCCTCCTGTCTGTGGGTCTTCAGCACCAATTAAATGATTGTAAACCGAGCGTTCTAATTCATCTAAATATTTCATATCTCCCGAAATACTAAACAATTGATAATTAAGTTGAACCCAAGTTGTAGTAACACACCCTTCTCCCATATGCGCATCATTTTCTGCTGGCAATACATTGTCATCCTGAAAATGCTCCATGGAACTTGTTGTTCCTGTAACATATAAACGTTTAGAAACAATGTCATTCCACGCTAACAATAAAGGTTTTAAAAAATTTTCATCATTTGTAATTCGATATAGTTTTGAAATTCCAACGATATTTGACAACATTTCATAAGCTTTGCCATTTGCTACTTTATCCAATCTTTTTAAAGAATCAATATCGGTAATAATGCGAGGTCCTTTTGGATTGTCATAGCCTTTGATAACATAGTAACAAAAATCCAAATATGTTTTGTTTCCTGTGAAACGGTATAAGTCGGTCATGGGGTCTATAACACTTGTAGCTGCCATTCCAACATGTGCACCAGCTTTTATTATATCTTTTTGACCAACGGAGTCACCGAATTTTTCAAATAGTAAATCACCAATTTTTTCGCAAGCAGTCAATGCTGGTTTAAAGCCAGATAATTCATAGTATCTTAATAATCCTACCATATTATATTTATGCGACCACACATCCCAACTTGTCCAATGACTGTCTGCATCATAAGTTCCTAAATACCCGTCTTTTAACTGGGTCGCTATAAGTTGCTGTGCACTTCTATCAATTTGTTCTTTTAGTGCCGCATCACCTGTATTTGCATAGGTATTACAAGCGGCTTCTAAGAATTTACCAACATGCTCCCCAATCCATGAATGCACGCCTGGACGATTAATAAAGCCTGCCAACAACCCATCTTCATCAACTTTGTACAGTCTTTGTTGGGTATTAATATCCAACTTTTCCCCTAGCCAACCATCAATGACTGTTCTGTTTATATCCGGATTTTGAAATTTTTCATCAACCTTATAGGTTATTATTGGGTTTACTTTTTTATAAGCTATATTCTCATAGCCATAAACGGCGTTCCAACTATCTGAATATTGAAAATCGTTTACAATTAAGGTGTAAGTTACTTTTATTAATGGTGAAGCAGCTTTATAGTGGAAATCAACAGTAGTTGCTCCAACTTCCAAATTGACTTCCTTTTTATCTGAATTAACTTTTTCTCCCTGGAAATTGTAAAAGTCTGCTATAACACTTCCATTTAGTTTTCTTGTTGAAACATTGGTAATGGTAAATTGATAAATCAAGTCTTTATTTAATACGGGGTCTTTTTCGTTTCCCTTTTTCAGACCTGCATTATATTTGAAAAACAGATCAGGGTTCGCGGACTTGAATTGTGGTACCATAGAGATAGAAAAATGCCCCCAATGTGTAGCTCTAATGGCTATCGTATTTTCCTGATCCCATAATATATCTCCAGCATCAATTAAATAATCCCTATTGGTATCTCCTGAAGTGTTTTTACCAATCAACTTCCCATTTAAATAGGTTTCGTCGGTTTGACGAATTTTACCCACCGAAAGACTCAATGAACCTGTTTTTTCGTACGCTGACTTTAGACTTACTGGGATGAATACCTTTTTACGAAGCCAAAGCAATCTAACAGCCGTTGTATGGATATCATCTTGCCATTCTAATTTATCAAGTTCAGCCCAGTCAGAATCATTAAAATCTTTTTTGCTGAATTCTGAATTATCAATACCCGTAATATATTTCCATTTCCCATTTAAAATTAACTCCTGTGAGAAAGCACTAGAGACTCCCATGCATACAAAAAGTAATAAAAACACTATTTTCTTCATAATTTCTTCTTTTTATTATATCTATTTTCTTATTTATTCTTAATCATAAGTTTCTACTCCCAAAGAACAACAACGGTTTCTTCTGGGTTAATTTCAATTTTACCAGATTTTAAAGTTCCATTTCCGTCATTAAAAATAATTTTGGCTTGTAACTTTACATTATTGTTTTTAATGTCTAAAATTTGTTTTTCTTTGTTTTTATTAATGATAATGGTAACGTAACCATCTTTGTTTTTTAAGGTTTTCATGAGTACGTCGCTATGAAATTTTGAAAAACGAAAATCTTTAGAAACATCACATATATTCATCAATAATTCGGACAATTGCTCACAAGAATGGTTTCTTCCATAAACACCCAACAGTGTTGGCATCCAAATCACTGTGCCTTTTTTGTAATTAGAACGAATTGCTAAAATCTTATCCTCTTCACTGGACAATGCTTGGCTTCCCTTTTCTGGAGTTATGAAAGCTTTCCATTTTTCTCCGGAAACAAGATGATTATCTATATTGAATTCCTTGGGGCTTTCTATGAACCGGAATTCACTTATTTCTCCGCCAAATAATTTTTTAAACGGAAAACCCGTAAGCATCGTATTATGAACATGCTCATCATAGAAAGCTGTTAAACCGCCCACTATCAATTTACCCCCTTTGCCAACATAATTTTCCAGTAGAGAAGTATAACTATTTGGAATGGAAATTTGGTTTGCTAGTATAATTGTGGATCCCGTGTAATCTGATTTTGTGAAATCAAATTCCTCAAAAGCTTTAATGTTTGGAGAGATCCCCATTTCTGAAAATGCCTGAAAATAACCTAAAAGATCTTGCATTTCTGTTTTCCGTCCATCTCGCTCTGCTGGAAGCCCTTTAGTTATTAAGTTTTCAGCCCAAATTGATTCTCGGATATACAATAAATTGATACCTGTTTCGGCTTTTTTAATATCTTGAAATGTGCTAGGATTATTATTTATGCACTCACTTACTTTTTTAATAGCATGGACTCTGTCTGTTGGTTTATTTTGAAAATCGATCAGCGCCCATTCCCCTGATTCAATACCTGATGCACGAGCATTAAGTGACCAAAATATACTACCCATACCTTCACTTCCAATTACCGTCCATAACCATTGAGTTATTTCTTCCTTAGTTGGACACATTGGATTGTAGGCGCTGAATGTATTATTCCCCCCCTGTAGCTCAGTCATTAGCCAGGGTAAATTACCTGCCCCTGAAAGAATTATTTCACTATTTGCAGACATTGCTAATGCATATTCATCTCTTGTAAATTGTCCAAAATGCCAACTCGCATGAGCGGATCCACCTAAACTTGTTAAAAAAGTTCTCCAATAAGGGAAATCATACTCCTGAGCATTCGAGAAAATGGCATGATTATTTACGTGAAGTTTCACACTTTTATCTGTTTTCCTTACTTCATTAGCAATCCAATTAAGCATCCATGAAGTCATGTACCGTTTAAAACGATAATCTTGCAAATCAGCCAATACGGGAAATCCATTAGGCAAATAATCGATTTGTGGATTATTCTTGTCCCATTCGGCTCGCATTTTATTTGAAAATTCATTATTCAACAATCCCCCGCCTGGCTCATTGATCAATACCCAAGCATAAAGTGATTTAAACTGCCTAAAATGGGATACCAAATTTTTAATATAATCACTAAACTGCTCTAATTGCACTTGATCTTTAGGAAACTTCCAACCGCCGATATCGGTCTTATCAGTTGCTGGAAAAAAAGTGGCATACACTTTTATATTATACTTTTCAGCCAACTGAAATGCTCTATCAAATAAGCTAAAGTCCCAACTCCCATCTGGCTTATGCATATACGTTTCAAACATCCTAATCCTACAGATAGACATTCCATTTTCCTCCAATATCTTGAACCACTCTTCTGTTTCTTGTTTAGATTGCCCTGGTTCAATAAATACCTGAGCCCCAAATTGATGTAAATCATTTTCTTGAGATTTTGATTGAAAAATGCTAAATAAACAAGTTATTATTAATAATGTTATTAAATTATTATTTTTCATAGTTTTATCTATTTTTTTTTAACTGCTAATAATTGCTATGTAAATTCTCTAAGTTCTATTTTTTTAAATGCGATTTTCTAAGCCTGAATAAAAAACAATCTAAAAGAGTTCCTTTATGACAAAATTAAGTTTAGTAATACAGACATATATTAAATAAAATATGTTAACATACGCCTGTTTTTGTAATTATCTTAAATCCTTTTAGTATATAATACTTTATTTTTGATAGCAAATATTTTGTGTTTTACAAAAAGAAAAACAGACAGACTCCAATTCTGTACAGTTTAAAATGACACTATATTAGTTTATTTCATAAGCTCCACAATCTGTTCTACCGTTTTTGATACGTGAATTGTAAATTAAATCCATGGTAGTGCCAGAAACACTCGTTGAGGTACCAATGTTAATTGCCGGACTGTTTGATTGTAACTTGAAATCTCTGCTTGAGATATTTATAAATAAAGGATTAGCTGTAACGCTATTTGCCCCTCCTTGAGTTACTGTACCATTATAGTAAAGATTGTAATCAAAGGTCACACTACTAGTGTTGCTAAATGAATCATTTGCCTTACCACCTGTCTTAGCATACGCAATATTATTGCGGAACTTGACATCATCGCAATCATTTGCATCAATATTAGCATAAGATAATTTTTGTTCATTGGCGAAGCAGGTGTTATTTATAACATCTACTTTATGAGCTTCAAACAAATGGATGCCTCCACCTCCGTTTTTGTAGCAGATGTTATTTTCCACCAATGTTCTTCCTGTATATACTACTTTTCCTTGGGTTCCATTATTGGCATCAATGATAATTCCGTTTCCATCAGATAAACTACTGGTAGAAGAACTCTGATATGGAACTTGGGTATAATTGTCATAACTGAAGTTTCTAACTATTTTTATTTTATACCCAGTGGTAAGATCTGAATTTTTCGGGCCGAAAATACTAATACCACTTGTTCCGTAAAAGGTAAACCAAGAGTTATTATATATAATATTGTTGGCAATGGTAATATAATCACAATCTTCTCCATTTATTCCCCCTCCTGGGAAATCATGTACCGTACATCCTCTTATTTCAACATGATGCGGATCACGGTCTCCAGAAACAGATATGCCATTCATTTGGAATTTAGAATACCCATCCCAATCATCACCACCTGCTCTATGATCAACTTCTACCGCTTCCGCTTCTGATAGCGATAAAGCTTGGTTATCGCCATATAAAACTAAATCCTTTACAATAATATAAGAAGCGTTAACTTTTATAGCATTCCATTTAAAGCCCTTTGATTCTATAATAGGTGAAGCATTAGGGTAGGGCATATAGGTAATGTAAGCACCTGGCTCCCCATCTCTGGTGATCTTTAAAATAATATCATTGGTATCGGACGTATTTGGTTGTTTATACGTTCCATTCATAATATAGACTTTATCACCAGGGATAGTGATATCTGAAGCAGCCTGAATGGTTTCAAAAGGAGTTGAAGAGCTAAAAGGGTTCGTCGTAGCGTCATCTCCAAAATTGGCAGAAACATGGATTATCCTTGATGCTGCCGCTTTATTTAATCCAAATTTAGCTCTATGACCTTCATTCAAAGATATAATTTCTCGTTTTTCACATGATGAAATTAACATCAAACAACCTAGAACAGCAAATAGCCTAATTAACTTTTTTGATTTTTTTTTCATAGTTGGTTTAGTTGGATATTTATTGATTTTTTAATACTAATTAATTCATAACCAAAAAAAACATTTGGGATTATAAATATCACTATTTAATCAATTTTACTAGTGATATTCAAAAGCTCCAATATCAGGAGTAGCATCTCTTGTAAAGTCAGTAAAATCAAATAAAGCCTTTGGTGTTCCTAGTGCTTTATCTATTGCAGGCGAACCCGCTTTAAGTCTGAAATTATTTTCTAAAGCATTTACAAATAAAGGATCTCCAATAATAGTATTTGTTCCAGTTCCCGAAGCATCATTAGCACCAAAAATTAGATTATTATCTAAAGTCAACCAAGATTGGTTTTTGGTTTTCATTTGAATTTTATTGCCAGAAAAAATATTATTTCTTACTATAAAATTCGTGTTTAATACATTGCTTGCTTCAACCAACAACCCACAATTTTCCCAAGTGCCACCACCAAATCCACATTTAGAGACCGTATTATTGTAAACTGAAATGTTATACATAGCTCCATCACTAAGATAACCTGCTAAACGTATTCCTACTCTTGGACAATTATAAATTACATTATTATACACTTTAACATTTGTGTTAGTGCCACCTTCTTCACAAGCCACATTAAGGCCACTACTACAATTATAAACTGTGTTGCTATAAAATTCAACATTATTAAGTGCGCTTTTGTAAGAATCAATATACAGACCCACACGAATCAAATCATATACCGTATTGTGGTGCACTTTACCGTTTACACAAGCATTTTTCGTATCAATTCCTTCCCCTCCATTATTGACATCTACAAGACGGTCAAATACGGTATTGTATGCGACTTCAAACGTGTTCACAGAAGCCATTGTGATGCACTCACTTGTCCTCACACTCTGCCCACCAGGAGCAATACAAGCTCTTTGAACACTATTATTTAATACTTTAATAAATGATGCATTTGCTCCACAAATACCCGAAGCACCTGTATTATAGGTGGAACAATTTTTAACAATTACGTTAGAGGAATTGTCTTTTATCAAGATACCAAAAAAGCCTGAATTAATTATTCGCAAACCGTCAATAACAATGTGGCTTTTACCCGAAACAAAGAAGAGACCTTCTCGCGAGGCTATTGTAGGTATACTAGATTGCCCATCAATAATCGCTTTTCCAGGTTCTTCAGCATAATACGTAATTGGTGCTAATTCAGTTCCAGAATTTGCTGGTTTAATAACAACCGTAGGCTTATATGTTCCTGACTTTATACAAACATTATCTCCAGCTACAGCAATCTGAGCAGCCTTATTGATAGTTAGAAAAGGAGAGTCTTTTGATCCGTTATTTGAATCGTTTCCTGTAGTAGACACATACAATGTACCTACAACGGGTGTAGTTTGAGCAGTTACAACTAAATCATCTGAAATATCTCCCGCTAAAAAATTACCATTTGCAGCTTGACTAGCTTTAATAGTCGTAGTTCCTTCAGCAACAATTGTGACAGTATTATCACTTATAGTTGCCACAGCAGTATTGCTACTTGTATAGGTGAAAACTCCAGAACTATTGCTTGTAGGAGGCGTTAAATTAAAAGAATCATCTCCAACTACTTTAGCTGGAATTATAAATCCAGTAATTGTTGGAACTAAAGGTGTTGGCTCTATTCTTAGATTATCATCCTTTTCACAAGAATTAAATAAAATTACAATTAATAAAGCACTTAATAGTAAAAATTTTGATTTCATGATCGTTTCGTTTTTTATAATAATTATTAGTTTATTTCATAAGCTCCACAATCTGTTCTACCATTTTTGATACGTGGATTGTTTACTATATCGTATGTAGTGCCAGTTATGCTGTTTGTAGTTCCCGCATTAATAGCAGGGCTGTTAGATTGTAGCCTAAAATTTCCGTTTGCGGCATCTACAAATAAAGGATTGGCAGATTTGCTGTTTGATCCTCCTTCTTTTACTGAACCAGTAAAGTAAATGTTGTAATCAAAAGTCACATTCGTATTGTTAAAGGAATCATTTGCTTTACCGCCTGACTTGGCATACGCAATATTGTTTATGAACTTTATATCATCAGAATATAACGCATCAATATTAGCATAATCTAGTACTTGTTCATTTTCAAATGTGGTATTATTTATCACATCTACCCTATGGGCTTGAAAAATATGTATACCTCCTCCTCCGTTTTTGTAACAGATGTTATTTTCTACCAATGTTCTTCCTGTGTAAACAACTTTTCCTTGGGTTCCATTGTTGGCATCTATAATAATTCCGTTTCCATCAGATAACTTACTGCTAGCTGAACTTGTATATGGAACTTGAGGTTTATTATTATAACTAATGTTTCTAATAATTTTTATTTTATATCCAGTTGTATTATCTGAATTCTTAGGACCAAATATACTGATGCCGCTTGTAGCCCACATACCAAACCAACAGTTATTGTAAGTAATATTATCAGCAATGGTTATATAGTCGCAGTCTGCTCCACCTATTCCTCCACCGGGGAAATCATGCACTGTACACCCTCTTATCTCAACATGATGTGGATTATTGGATCCAGAAATATCTATCCCATTTGTATTGAATTTAGAATATAAATTCCAATTAGTTCCACCTGCTCTTTTATCTATCTCTGCAGCTTTTGCATCCGCTAGGGATAACGCTTGATTATCGCCATATAAAGTTAAATCCTTTACAATAATATAGGAAGCATTCACTATTATAGCATTCCATTTTTGACCTTTTGATTCTATGATAGGTGCAGCACCTGGAAAAGGCTGGTAAGTAATGTAAGCACCCTCAGCTCCTGATCGTTTTATATCTAAAATGATATGATTGGCATCTGTAGTATTGGGTTGCTGATACGTTCCGTCCATAATATTAACCACATCTCCTGGCATCGTAATATTTGAAGCAGCCTGAATCGTTTTAAAAGGAGTTGAAGGACTAAAAGGGTCAGCTGTAGCATCATTTCCTAAATTGACCGAAACATAGATGTTTCTTGAACCCCCACTTATAATTGGTGGAGCTACCACGAAATCAGCTGAAATATCTCCCGCTAAAAAATCACCTTTAGCAGCTTGACTAGCTATAATACTAGTAGTTCCTTCAGCAACAATTGTGACAGTATTATCACTTATAGTTGCCACAGCAGTATTGCTACTTGTATAGGTAAAAGCTCCAGAACTATTGCTTATAGGAGGCGTTAAATAAAAAGAATCATCTCCAACTACTTTAGCTGGAATTATAAATCCAGTAATTGTTGGAACTAAAGGTGTTGGCTCTATTCTTAGATTATCATCCTTTTCACAAGAATTAAATAAAATTACAATTAATAAAGCACTTAATAGTAAAAATTTTGATTTCATGATCGTTTCGTTTTTTATAATAATTATTAGTTTATTTCATAAGCTCCACAATCTGTTCTACCATTTTTGATACGTGGATTGTTTACTATATCGTATGTAGTGCCAGTTATGCTGTTTGTAGTTCCCGCATTAATAGCAGGGCTGTTAGATTGTAGCCTAAAATTTCCGTTTGCGGCATCTACAAATAAAGGATTGGCAGATTTGCTGTTTGATCCTCCTTCTTTTACTGAACCAGTAAAGTAAATGTTGTAATCAAAAGTCACATTCGTATTGTTAAAGGAATCATTTGCTTTACCGCCTGACTTGGCATACGCAATATTGTTTATGAACTTTATATCATCAGAATATAACGCATCAATATTAGCATAATCTAGTACTTGTTCATTTTCAAATGTGGTATTATTTATCACATCTACCCTATGGGCTTGAAAAATATGTATACCTCCTCCTCCGTTTTTGTAACAGATGTTATTTTCTACCAATGTTCTTCCTGTGTAAACAACTTTTCCTTGGGTTCCATTGTTGGCATCTATAATAATTCCGTTTCCATCAGATAACTTACTGCTAGCTGAACTTGTATATGGAACTTGAGGTTTATTATTATAACTAATGTTTCTAATAATTTTTATTTTATATCCAGTTGTATTATCTGAATTCTTAGGACCAAATATACTGATGCCGCTTGTAGCCCACATACCAAACCAACAGTTATTGTAAGTAATATTATCAGCAATGGTTATATAGTCGCAGTCTGCTCCACCTATTCCTCCACCGGGGAAATCATGCACTGTACACCCTCTTATCTCAACATGATGTGGATTATTGGATCCAGAAATATCTATCCCATTTGTATTGAATTTAGAATATAAATTCCAATTAGTTCCACCTGCTCTTTTATCTATCTCTGCAGCTTTTGCATCCGCTAGGGATAACGCTTGATTATCGCCATATAAAGTTAAATCCTTTACAATAATATAGGAAGCATTCACTATTATAGCATTCCATTTTTGACCTTTTGATTCTATGATAGGTGCAGCACCTGGAAAAGGCTGGTAAGTAATGTAAGCACCCTCAGCTCCTGATCGTTTTATATCTAAAATGATATGATTGGCATCTGTAGTATTGGGTTGCTGATACGTTCCGTCCATAATATTAACCACATCTCCTGGCATCGTAATATTTGAAGCAGCCTGAATCGTTTTAAAAGGAGTTGAAGGACTAAAAGGGTCAGCTGTAGCATCATTTCCTAAATTGACCGAAACATAGATGTTTCTTGAACCCCCACTTATAATTGGTGGAGCTACCACGAAATCAGCTGAAATATCTCCCGCTAAAAAATCACCTTTAGCAGCTTGACTAGCTATAATACTAGTAGTTCCTTCAGCAACAATTGTGACAGTATTATCACTTATAGTTGCCACAGCAGTATTGCTACTTGTATAGGTAAAAGCTCCAGAACTATTGCTTATAGGAGGCGTTAAATAAAAAGAATCATCTCCAACTGATTTAGGAGGAACGCCAAACCCTGAAAGTGTAGGGACTAAAAGTGTTGGCTCTATTATCAGATTATCATCCTTTCCACAAGAATTAAATAAAATTGCAATTAATAAAGCACTTAGTAGTGAAAATTTTGATTTCATAATCCTTTCGTTTTTTATAATAATTATTAGTTTATTTCATAAGCTCAACAATCTGTTCTACCGTTTTTATTCGGGGATTGTAAATTAAATCTATGTTATTGCCAGAAACGCTTGTTGTAGTACAATGTTAATTTTGCATTTATTTATAGCTTTCGCTCAGGTCTTTAATAGCTTTTCACTTGACGATGAATTATCAACTTTTATACTTACTAAAGATTTATCTTCTATAACTCCAGTTTCTATAGCTATTAATAAACAGCTTATATGGCTCCCACCTATATCACAGCAACACTATATTTTTTCATTTCACTCATTTCACTCTTTGGTTTAGATTATTTAAACTATATGTGACGTATACTTATTTGATCAAAAAAATATATCAAAGCAAACGACCAGTATATAGTCTACATAGTAATTTAATAAAGTTAACGTACACGGAACTGCAATAATATAAATAAAAAGTGTAATAAAAAATTATTTACTTAATTTTAAGTATAATTATAGCCTCACTTAAAGCAACTTAACGATCTAGGTCCTGACGTATTTGATTGAGATAAAAACATGAGATATCTCAACGCCTAATATTAAGAATCCCCATACCATTTTCCTTTTTACCACTATTGTACATTCTCTCATTTAAGTTCTCTAAAAAGAGGAGAGTCTCAAAAGCCCTTTAATAAACTTCCTTAAATTAATAGAATTCTACGAAAAAGTTGATTTATTATAACATGAAATAATTACAAAACTTAAGGGGGCTTCTATAATTTAAAACTTTGATATTCAGTTTATTATGTGTATATTTAAGTCAAAATATTTAGAAAATGAAAAACCCAAGATACAAAACCACAGGCAACAAAAGTTTATTTGACGAGCAATTTACTGCTTTACAACTTTCAGAAATAGGTAATCCATTAGAAATTATTAGTCAAGTAATTGATTTTAATATGTTTAGAGAAAAGTTAGAAGAAAAATTGTTAAATACTAACAAAAAAAACAATGCAGGAGCAAGACCTTTCGATGTTGTAATGATGTTCAAAATATTGATTTTGCAACGCTATTATGGTCTTGGCGACAAGCAGGTTGAGTATCAAATTATCGACAGAACCAGTTTTAAAACCTTTTTAGGATTGGAGAGTGTCGATAAAGTTCCCGACGAAAAAACAGTGTGGGCATTTAGAAAGTTAGTAACAAAAACTGGGCTTGTAGAAGATTTGTTTACTCAATTCATCAACTATTTAGAGTCAAAATCTATGCTATTCAGCGAAGGGAAAATGGTCGATGCCAGTTTTACCATTGCACCACGCCAACGAAATACCCGAGAAGAAAATCAAATAATAAAAGAAGGACGAGGTGATGAACTTTGGAATGACAAGCCCTATAAAAAACGTCAAAAAGACATTGACGGTCGATGGACAAAGAAAAATAATGAGACTTTTTACGGATATAAAAACCATGCAAAAGCAGATTGCAAAAGCAAATTTATAAACAAATATGTAGTTACAGACGCATCAGTTCACGACTCACAAGCATTAGACGAATTGCTAGACGAGAAAGACAAAGGAGAAGATTTGTATGGCGACAGTGCTTATGTAGGCGAAAATCAAGAAGAAACCATTTTAAAATATGAGATGAAAAATCAAGTTCACGAAAAAGGATATAAAAACAAGCCGTTAACAGAGGAACAAAAAGTTCAAAACACTAAAAAATCAAAGACAAGAGCCAGAGTAGAACACATTTTTGGATTTATGGAACTAAGTATGCAAGGCTTGTTTTTGAGATCAATAGGAATAGTAAGAGCCACTGGAATAATTGGATTAATCAACCTAACCTACAATTTATTTAGATATGAGCAAGTGGTTCGGTTAAATATTTTTAAAACATAAAATACTGATAGATAAATAGATAGATAGATTTTTTATGTAATTTTTACAGGAATAAAAAAAATATTTATATGTTTGCTTTATAATTTCAAAAAAGCATTAAATGGGTTCTTGCTTTTTTGAAAAAATTAAAAAAAATGAATTTTTAGAACTCACCTTATGCCTTAAAAAATTTACAGCAAGTATTTCATGATATTTTTCGCACAAAAACGCCATGGGATTAATTATTTTATAGATGAAAAGTAGTTTTAAAACAGTAAAGCTTTCAGATTAAATATTTAAATCTTAAGTATTAAGATTCTTAACCGCAAAGATTCTTAATTTAAAAGGTACAAAGAATATTTATTTATATACTCTGTAAGTTACAGAAACAAATTTTTCAAAATCAGCAACACCATCTTTTTAGTGATTTCTTAATAAATAGTATTGAAAATACATTAAGGATGATAAATATCCGAGTAAAGTCTAAGGAATCAAAATTAAAAAATTATGAATATAAAATCCGCTTCTCTAATAGGACTGCTAGATGACCTTAATTTGCTTTTTCTGAGATTACAGCAACCAATGCTCTAATAATATTAGTCTATTTTCTTTTGTATTTCATCTTATTTATAAATGAACCGAATTGATTATATCGTTTTCAATTCAGTTCATTAAAGTTTTAAATTTATTCGATTTCATTATTTATTTCTTCCAAAGACTTTCCATTTCTTCTAAAGTTTTTCCTTTTGTTTCTGGCACATATTTTATAATAAAGAACATTGCTAAAATGCTCATAATTCCATACAACCAATACGCAAATCCGTGATTAAACATTTCTGTTAAATAGGAGTTATCATTCATCATCGGGAATGTTAAAGACACTAAGTAGTTAGATATCCATTGTGCTGCAACTGCAATTGCTAATGCTTTTCCTCTAATTTTATTAGGGAAAATTTCTGCTAATAAAACCCAAGTAACAGGCCCCCAACTCATGGCAAAACTTGCAACATATAACATCATACAAAACAATGCTAAATAGCCTGTTGCTCCCGCAAAAAATACAAATCCTAAAGAAATCATAGCAACGGCCATACCTAAAGCACCAATAATCATTAGTGGTTTTCTACCGTATTTATCTACTGTTTTTACAGCAATAATAGTAAATAAGAAGTTTACAACACCTACAAGAATCGTCATTAACAAAGCACTATCTGTACCCGATGAAATAGTTTTAAAAATTTCTGGCGCATAATATAACACTACATTAATTCCAACAAATTGTTGAAAAACGGAGATTAAAACACCTATTATAATTACCAACCATCCAAAAGACAACAAATTTCCTGAGGTTTTTTCATCCATAGAGTTTTCTATTTCCACGAGAATTCTTGCTCCTTCTTTTTCGCCATTTACCTTTATTAAAACAGCCAATGCTTCTACGGATTTGTTTCTCAATACTAAAGAACGCGGCGTATCTGGCACAAAAAATAAAAGTCCTAAAAATAAACCTGCAGGTATTACTTCGGATGCGAACATCCATCTCCAACCAACAACATTTAACCATTCATCAGAACCACCACCTCTCGATATAAAATAGTTTACAAAATACACCACCATAAAACCACCAACAATAGCTAATTGATTAAAAGAAACCAATTTACCTCTGCTATCTGCGGGTGCAATTTCTGCAATATATAAGGGTGATAACATCGATGCTAAACCAACTCCAATTCCTCCAATAATTCTATACACAATAAAAATTGATGAAAAAGTATGATCTAATTCGCCAATTGGTGCAATAAACATTTCTGGCATTGCAGAACCTAAAGCCGAAATTAAAAACAAAACTGCCGCTAGAATTAAGCCGTTTTTTCTTCCTAATTTTTTACTAACTAAACCTCCAAAAATTCCCCCAATAATACATCCTATTAATGCACTAGAAACTAAAAATCCTTTAAAAGCACTTGCAGCAGTTTCTGATAATCCTTTGGGAATTACAAAAAAGCTATCTAAAGAACTTACTGTTCCTGAAATTACTCCTGTATCATATCCAAATAACAACCCTCCTAAAGTGGCTACTAATGTAAGTTTGATAAGGTATCCTGAATTTGTTGATGTTGCCATGAATAAATAACTTGGTTAGTTGATTTTTAAATTAAATTTGCTGTAATTATAGACAGATTGCTTCGTTCCTCGCAATGAAAAATTAATTATTTATATAAATTGATTGATAATATTCTCAAACAATTCTTGTTTACCACTTTGCAGCGTTAACTCTCCATTTTCTTGCGCTATTTTATACAAGTCTGAAAGTTCTAATTTACCAGCTTCAAAATCTTTTCCTTTTCCGCCATCAAAAGAACTGTATCTTTTTTCTCTTAATGAATTATATGAAGAAGAAGTTAAAATTTTATCAGCAGTAATTAAGGCTCTTGCAAATGTATCTGCTCCGCCAACATGTGCATGAAAAACATCTTCCATATCCGTAGAGTTTCTTCTAATTTTTGCATCAAAATTAACACCTCCACCTTGTAAACCTCCGGCTTGTAAAAACACTAACATTGCTTCTGTAGTTTCTTGAATGTTGTTTGGAAATTGATCTGTATCCCAACCGTTTTGGTAATCTCCTCTATTCGCATCGATACTTCCTAACATTCCTGCTTTGGCAGCAACAGCTAATTCGTGTTGCATTGTGTGTTGTGCTAAAGTTGCGTGATTTACCTCAATATTCATTTTAAAATCTTTGTCTAAACCGTATTCTTTTAAGAACCCAATTGCAGTCGCTGCATCAAAATCATACTGATGTTTCATTGGTTCCATTGGTTTTGGTTCTATAAAGAAAGTTCCTTTAAAACCCTGTGCTCTTGCATAATCTCTTGCCATGGTTAAAAATTGTGCCATGTGATCAAGTTCACGTCCCATATCTGTGTTTAATAAAGACATATAACCTTCTCTTCCTCCCCAAAAAACGTAATTTTCTCCACCTAATTTAATCGTTGCATCTAATGCCAATTTTACTTGACCACCAGCTCTTGCTACTACATTAAAATCTGGATTTGTAGCAGCACCATTCATGTACCTTGGATTTGAAAAACAGTTTGCCGTTCCCCATAATAATTTTACGCCACTTTCTACTTGTTTTCCTTTGATGTAATCTGTAATTGTATCTAATCTTTTTTCTGATTCTGCAAATGTTGCGCCTTCTTGAATTAAATCATAATCATGAAAACAGAAATAATCAAAGCCCATTTTGTTGATAAATTCAAATGCCGCATCTGCTTTATCTTTTGCTGCTTGAACTACATCTGTAGATTGATCCCAAGCAAAATTCTGTGTTCCTGGGCCAAAAGGATCTCCTCCTTGGCCGCAGAATGTATGCCAATACGCAATGGCAAATTTAAAATGCTCGCGCATTGTTTTTCCTGCAACTATTTGATCTGGATTGTAATATTTAAATGCTAATGGATTGTCTGATTCTTTGCCTTCAAATTGAATCTTATTAATTCCTTTAAAATATTCCTTGTTTGCCATTTTGATAAATGTTTAATTGTTTAATCGTGTATTTGTTGTTTCGGATTTGCCATTTGCGTTAGGGATTGCAGTGAAAATCCTTTTTGCTTTTCGCAAAAAGATTGTAGCGAAAAGCCCGACCTTTTTAGGAAACGCCCAAATTCTATTTATTTAAAACCAATTCTAATTCTTTTTTCCAATTTTCATACGCTTCTAAATATGGTTTTTTGTCTTTGAATGGCATAAATGTCATTACGTGGTCGTTGTCCATAATCGATTTGCTAAACCCATCGAAATCTCCTGTATGCAGATTTGCTGCTCTTGCTGCACCAATTGCGCCGGTTGTGTTATAAATTTCAATTTCTTGCTGAATTAAAGTTGCAACCGTATTTGCAAAAATTTCCGAACGAAATAAATTATCATTTCCTGCTCTGATTACTGTTGGATTGATTCCGTCTGATTTTAAAATTTCCATTCCGTAATAAAAAGAGAACGCAATGCCTTCTAAAGCCGCTCTGCATAAGTGCCCTTTGTGATGATTATTTAAGTTCATATTTACAATGCGAGTGCCAATATCTTTGTTATTTAACATACGTTCTGCGCCGTTTCCAAAAGGAATTAAACAAATACCATCTGAACCAACAGGGATTTCTGAAGCCAACGTATTCATCTCTTCGTAAGAATTGACTGCTAAGTTATTTAGCAACCAACGGTATTGGATTCCTGCTCCGTTGATGTTTAGCAACTTCCCTATTCTTTTATTTTCTTTGGAATAATTTACATGTGCAAAATTATTGACTCTCGTGCTTTCTTTGCCTGATAAATTATCGGTAACTGCATAAACAACTCCTGATGTTCCTCCAGTTGCAGCAACTTCTCCTGGGTTAAATACGTTTAAAGAAAGTGCATTATTTGGCTGATCGCCTGCTCTGTAGTAAATAGGTGTTCCTGCTGCAATTCCACTTTCTTCTTCTCCTTTTTCATCTACTAAAGATTGAATACCAAAAGTCTCTACAATATCTGGCACTAATGACTCGTCAATTCCGTAATGTTCTAATAAAAAATCGGCAACTGAATTGTTTTTAAAATCCCAGAAAATCCCTTCGGATAATCCTGAAATAGTCGTGTTTATTTTGTTTGAAAATTTATAGGCGATATAATCGCCAGGCAACATAAATTTATAAATCTGCTTATAAATGTCTGGTTCATTTTCTTGTACCCATTTTAATTTTGATGCTGTAAAATTTGCTGGCGAGTTTAATAAATGTGAAGCACATTTTTCTTCGCCAATTTCTCTAAAAGTCTTGCTACCAATTTCTACGGCTCTAGAATCGCACCAAATAATAGATTTTCGTAACGGATTTCCTTTTCTATCAACCAACACCAAACCATGCATTTGATACGAAATACCAATACCTTTTATTTGTGTTCTACTGATGTTAAATTGCTTTTTTAAGTTTTTAATTGCGTTGCAACTATGCAGCCACCAATCATTTGGTTTTTGTTCTGCCCAGCCATTTATCTGAGCAAACATACTCATTTCTTCTTTGGGTTCTTGAACAACTCCCACGCTTTTGCCAGTAGAAATTTCTACTAATGCTGCTTTGATAGAAGAACTACCTAAATCAAATCCTATGTAATACATAATTTTATAATGATTCTCTTATGGTTAATTTTGTTGGTATTAAACATTGCATACTCTTCTCTTTCATTATAAATTCTGCTGCCTTAGTGCCCATTTCTTTAAAATCTGTGGAGACAACTGTTATACCTTTATAGATAAATTTTTTCATAGGTGTTTCATTGTAAGATAAAAAGCCTACATCAACCCCTGGTTCAAATTCCATCTCTCTGCATTGCTCTAAAAATAAACCAAGCATTCTATCACTGATGCTTATATAAGCTACACCTTTTTCAATATTAAATTCTTTCGCATTTGCAATAATTTTAAAATCAAATAGATTCTTTTCGCAGAATTTTTTAAAATATTCAACAGTTTCAATGGGGTGATTAGTAAATGAAGGATATAAAAAATGAATCTCTTTATACTTTTTAAACATCGCAGTCCCTTCGCTTATAGCGTTGAAAAACGATTCTCCAAAATCTTGAAATAGGCAGTTGCTTTTTTTTGAAGCATTAATATTCCAGTCAATTAATAACAATTTGTCATTGTTGATTTTTGATAAAATTGATGGAATTGTTTCGTTATCGAACCCCATAACGACATACTTATAATATTTACCAATACTGTTGTTTATTATGGTTTTAAAGTTATCAATGTTATAATGGTGAAATTGGATATCCGTGATGATAGTATCTGGTAAGTTATTAGTAAAAGAATGGTACAAGACTTCTTTGTATGCTTTGAATGTGTCTAAAACTAAAAGCACCTTTTTAGTTTTACTTGCTACATAATAGCCTTTGTTTGGAACAGCCTCAATAACGCCGTCATCTTTGAGTATTGAATACGCTTTAAAAACAGTGTCTCTAGATAATTTGTACTCCTTACAAATAGTATTTACAGAAGGCAAAGTATACCCTATTGATATAACATCTTTTGAAATGTTATCATTAATGGCATTCACAATTTGTTGATATTTTGGAATCTCACTATCATGATCAATATTTAATGTCAAATCACTTTTCATGCTCTGTTCTGTTCTGTTCTGGTGCGTAAACATATAATATATTTGTGTATTAAAAAAATTATTTAAGAAATTAAGCGAATATTTCATGGTCTCGAGTGAAAAAACATTTTGAATAACGTATCAAGAAAAAGTATAGAGGTTTTAAACCATAATTTTAATAAAATTTTAAAATGGTTAAATATACTTTACAAAAAATGACAAACATTTTTTTAAATTATTATCCTTTTTAGTCTTAGATAATTTTTAAGTCATCTATATTACGATTGATACTTGAAGAAAGTTCATTTCGTACATAATTATTAGGGTGGTCATTTTTCCCGTATGGAGTTTGCATGGTTTTATGTGATGTAATAAACAAAATGGTTGCTAATTTAATGGATAATTTTCATGGCGACAATTTGTTGTGGTGCTAAATGATTGTGGTAATCTATAATCGGTAACGACTTTGCAAATTTGTAGTATAATTTTATTGCGAAATCTGTTTGCAATAGAAAGTCTTCTGTTAAAAATGTTTTCATGATATGAATCTCATATTTAATAATGCATAAATTTGGTATACTTATTTTGGTTCATTCTTATAACAAAATGGAATAAAAAATTTACTCAATTTTAGATGAATCTCTAATAATTAATTCCGCGTTTAATATAATCTTATTTAAATTTTGTTTGATGTTTTTTTCATTCTGATAAAATAAAAAACGTTCTGCTGCTTGTTTTCCAATTTCTTCACTATGTTGATTAATACTAGATATTGTAGGTGTAACCATAGCAGTAAAAGGCTCATTTCCAAAGCCTACTAAAGCAATTTCATTAGGAACTTTTATATTAGTCTCATTCAAAATTTGCAGCGCTCCCAAAGCAGCGTAATCTCCTGCAACGTAAACTGCATCTGGTTTATCTTTTAAACTGAGCAGTTGTAACATATATTTTCTTCCATCTTCAATAGTCAAATTACTCTCTATTAATAATTCTTCTTCTAATGGTAAATTATGTTCTTTTAATGCATCGATATACCCACGAATTCTATTATTAAAGATTCGTGTACGTTTGTAACCGCCAATATGGGCTATTCTTTTACAGCCCTGCTCTACAAGATGTTTTACAATTAAATGACTACTTGCATAATCATCTATACCCACATAATCTACATTTAAATTATTTTCTCCTCTATCAAATAAAATTAGAGGAATCCCTCTAGATTTAATTTTTTCATAAAAAGATAAATCTACGGTTTCATTTGCCATAGAAGCGATAATACCATCAACTTGCGTAAAAAGTAAAGTATCAATACTATCACACTCTTTTTTGTAAGATTCGTTAGACTGCGTAATAATAATATTATATCCTTTCTTATTTAAAACTTCTTCAATATTTTGAATAACTGATGAAAAAAAATTACTGTTAGTTCTTGGTACAATTACACCAACTAAATAACTCTTTCCACTTCTTAAGGCACTTGCCAAATGATTTCGTTGGTAATTTAATTTTTCCGCAACTTCTCTTACCGCTATTTTTGTTTTCTCACTTATTCTAGAATCGTTGTGTAATGCTTTAGAAACAGCTGCTGCAGAAATATTTAACACGTTTGCAATATCTTTTATCGTAGTTTTTTTAGTTTTTATCAAAATTTTTATATATTTGCTTAAACGTTTAAACAAAGATAACTTGTTTTCACTTTATAATCAAAACAAATAATAGAATATATGTTTTGATTTTATTTTAACAAGTTGCTTAAACGTTTAACTAAATAATTAAAAACAATTAATTTAAATAAGAATGGGTAAAGTAGTAACATTTGGAGAAATCATGTTAAGATTAGCTCCTCAAGGATTTTTAAGATTTTCACAAGCAAATAATTTTGATGTTGTTTATGGTGGTGGAGAATCTAATGTGGCAGTTTCATTAGCAAATTACGGAGTTGATGTTGATTTTGTAACACGCTTACCCAAAAATGATATTGGTGAATGCGCTATGATGGAAATGAGAAAACGTGGAGTTGGCGTAGATAAAATTGTGTATGGTGGTGATCGTTTGGGTATTTATTTTCTAGAAACAGGCGCAGTATCTAGAGGTTCTAAAGTTGTGTATGACAGAGCACATTCTGCAATCGCAGAAATTGAATCTGGAATGATCAATTGGGATACTGTTTTTGATGGAGTGGAATGGTTTCATTGGACCGGAATTACACCTGCAATTTCTCAAGGAGCAGCAGATGTTTGTTTAGAAGCTGTTAAAGTTGCAAGTGCAAAAGGAATTACAATTTCTACTGATTTAAATTACCGAGCTAAACTATGGAATTATGGCGGGGATAGAGAAGCAATTATGACAGAGTTAACATCTTATTGCGATGTTATTTTGGGAAATGAAGAAGATGCAGAAAAACATTTTGGAATTCATCCAGAAGGTTTAGATGTTCACAAACATGGCCATGATGTAAAAGCGGAAGCATTTTTATCAGTATGTAAACAAATGATGGAGAAATTTCCAAGAGCTAAAAAAGTAATTACAACTTTAAGAGGTTCAATTTCTGCTTCTCATAATACTTGGGCAGGTGTTTTATATGATGGAACAAAAATGTTACAAACGCGTCAATACCAAATAACAGATATCGTAGATAGAGTTGGCGGTGGTGATTCTTTTATGGGTGGTTTAATATATGGATTATTAAAATACCCAGAAGATGACCAAAATGCGTTAGACTTTGCTGTAGCTGCTTCCTGTTTAAAACATACTATAAAAGGAGATGCAAACTTGGTAACCGTTTCTGAGGTAGAAAAATTAATGGGAGGAGATTCTTCTGGTAGAGTAGCAAGATAATAAATAATGCGAATCAAGGTTTGAAATAAAGATAAAAAACAAGGTTAATTAGTTGAAAAACAACCTTTTAAACTTGTTTAAGTTATTGATTTTCAGTATCTTAATAGTCAATTTCAACAAGATTATTTTGAAT